>ERZ1292623.143-Hain-H51-01um-R1-143-length-78512-cov-9_pt2 | contig 52237 bp, 62 predicted proteins | sample MGYA00564398_ERZ1292623 | MGnify/ENA primary metagenome ERZ1292623 (study PRJEB36523, sample SAMEA6512633) | groundwater metagenome | collected 2019-01-07 | study: AquaDiva: Metagenomics assemblies of 32 groundwater samples
TCAGTGAGATCTGCTTCCCTGAGATTTGCTCCAGTGAGATCTGCACTCCTGAGATCTGCATTCTTGAGATCTGCTCCAGTGAGATCTGCTCCAGTGAGATCTGCTTCCCTGAGATTTACCCAACTAAGATCTGCTCCAGTAAGATCTGCACTCCTGAGATTTGCTTCAGTGAGATCTGCTTCCCTGAGATTTGCTCCAGTGAGATCTGCACTCCTGAGATTTGCATTCCTGAGATCTGCACTACTGAGATTTGCTCCATCGAGATTTGCATTCCTGAGATCTGCTCCAGTGAGATCTGCACTCCTGAGGTCTACTCCAGGCCCGATAATCCTCTCCACTCCATTGATAACCATGGCATTCTCCTTCTAGGATTAGAAAAATAGGTTCCCAAGGGTAGGCTCTCATTGGAGAGCCTACTGATTGGAAATCTAGGCTGGGTGGATCAACTTGGCCAGTCTAACGAACACGGCATCAGTAAGATCCTCAATCTTCAGCACACACTCAGATTTCTCTTTCATGAACTCCTTCATGCTATCGCTGCAGATACCAACACCGATCATCTTGATGTTCGCCTTCTTCTTGAGCTCATTAGCGAAATCCCCAAGCTTCTCAATCTCATAGTTGCAGCTGTTGGCATCAGACAGGAAGAGCATAATACGACTGTCCTCCGTGCGAGCAAGCAGACGCTTTGCGGCCCACTGAGCGGCCTCAAACGGGACGTCTGCCCCAGCATCAGGTAGATAGGCCCCCATCCTATCCTTCGCCATTGCCCACGGCTCATTGAATCGTTTGTACTCGATGCCATACATGTCAGAATAGAAATAAGCATTGGCTTGCAACGCAACAATTTCACATGGGATGCTCAGTTGCGAACAGACTTCTCCAAGTGCATAGGCCAGAACAGCAGCACACCCAATCTTCATATGCAGGAACTTCTCTCTGCCAGTCTCCGCTATGGCAGACTTGGTCACCGTTATGCCACGGTTAGGTGAACTTACCATAGATCCGGAAGCATCCAGAACGATTTGAACAGCAGCTGCCACCGTCTTACGATTGCCACGCTTGGCGAACACATCATTCTTGCCAGATGCAACCACTTGACTGAGTCTTGCCCCATCCACAGAACCTTGTTTCTGCCCACGCAAACGGGCCACTCTAGATTCTGCCTCAATAGCAAGCATCAGCTGCCTCTTCAGTCTCGGAACTATTTTCATTGCTTCTTCGCGAATCCACTCGGAATGCTGCACATTGCTTTTATTGGCACGGAGCAGGCGAAAGGAACGTGGAGTACCATCACTGGTTACCAGATGCTCATCTCTGATGATATCCAGATAACTGCACTTAGGATTTGCGATTACAGGCTTGTCATTCAAATCAGGATCACCATAGAACATCTTGCCACCCATTACCCTGATTCCACCCTGATCCGGAGCAGAAGGAAGAACCCATTCCTCCTTGGCTCCCTCGATTTTCTCGAACTCTTCCTCCTCGCCAGTCGTGACGATGATCTGCTCTCCCTCCTGGTAAGCATGAGCCAGTTTAGGATCATGCACTTGCAAGAACTCCAGTATCTCGGTCTTGATCCCAGCGACAAACTTCTCCATGTCTTCTCGGATCTCACGTAGATGGGCTACACAGCCCCATCCTCCACACGCAGGACAGATTCCTTCTCCATCCTCCAGCTCATCATAATCTTGGGATTCATCATAGACAGCCATAGCAGTCTCCTTCTTGCCTCGTGAGAGGCATAAAAATAGGTTCCCAAGGGTAGGCTCTCACTCCGAGAGCCTACTGATTGGTAATCTAATTGGGCCAAGGATACGCAATGATGAGAGGATCAACGATCTTCCTCTCGTCACTCAGCAGTCGATTCAGATAGCATAGTTCCAATGCCTTGCGGCATCCGAAGATCATAGCCTCCTCTCCGATTGTCACTAACTGTCTGGTAGATAGAACGATCGGATAGTTCGCCTCCTTAGATGCCAGGCGAACACCAAGCGCAAACGACTGCAGCATCTTGGCAATCTTCGGATCTACTCCACGACGTTTGATGATCTCATCTTCGTTCGGCGGATAGTCACAGTAGACCACTGCATTGAATCGATTCAGGAATGCCTCGTTCATGGTGTTCGAACCACCATACATTCCACTCTCATCGATTCGAAACGAGTTAGCTGTTGCGATTATCGAAAGCATTCCTGGAAGAACCGTAACAATCTCGCCATTTATCTCCATCTCACGAGAACCATCTGGCTTCGTTTCCAACACTCGGTGGAACTGGAACAGGACATCAGGCTTTCCCCCGGTCACTTCATCTGCACAGTAGATAACCTTCTTGCCCTTGCTGGCCAGTCGCACTGCGCGAGCCAGCATTCCATCTTCCCACTCCGTCACAGACGTTCCATCTTCGATACCAAGACGAGTGGCACCAATCATGTTCTCCACCATCGTCTCACCATTGAAATTCTGTCGAATGAACTCAGCCTTGAGTGCCTTGGCTACTTCTTCGCCCATGGCACTCTTGCCAGAACCAGAAGGTCCCCAGAGCCACACATTGCGGCCCCGCTTAAGCAGGTCCTGCACAAACCCGAAATCAGGAGGGGGCATGTACCAACTCGTGTTCAGCTTGATCTTCTCGCCCTTGAACGTAGGGGCAGCAGCAGCTGGTAGCTCAAACGGATCAACTGGCGTTGGCGTAGCTGTGACCAGAACATCTCGTGGTATCAATATAGAAGCAGGATTGGCCACGACCATACTCCACACACCGAGATCGCTCGCTGGGACCCCAGAGCATCGAACACGCATCCCATCAATACGATTGATGAAGGAAGCGATGTTCGAGATCTGTCGAACAGTTTTGCAGACTCGATAGCTGTCCACCAATTCTTTTGCCTTCTTGGGACCAGATTTCAAGGCTGCAAAAAGTTTTTGCGCACCACACTTGCCGAATGGGTTGACAAGTTTTTCCAGCAGACTCGTTCCTGCAGTCGGAACTACAGCCATAGCAGTCTCCTTCTTGCCTCGTGAGAGGCATAAAAATAGGTTCCCAAGGGTAGGCTCTCGGAGTGAGAGCCTACTGATTGGAAATCTAGACCTACTTAACTTTTCGTCTCGTCGTGCCTTCGGCCTTGGCGACGGCGGCACGGGCCATGCCAACAGCCTCCTCCCAGCCTAGTTGGTGCCGATTCTCCAAGAGATGGCGGCAGACCTCCAGCAGCTCCGACGCGGCTGCGATCAGTCGGGCGTTGGCATCCTGCTCCATCTCGCGGATCTCGTTGTGTGTCGTGCTCATAGCAGTCTCCTTCTTGCCTCGTGAGAGGCATTAGATAAAATAGGTTCCCAATAATGACCACGAGATTTTACTCTCGTGGCCAGAGTTGGAAATCTTCTTCGATTCGATCTGAGATACCGTTATCCACGGATCAGACCAAGGAAACGTATCGCACGCTCCTGCGCATGGCTACTCGATCTACTCCCAAATCTATACTGGTTATCGCGGTCGCTCGGGCGCGAGCCCTTCAACATCCCCATAGCGGGGCGCAGACCGCGGATCAAGAACGGAGTTGTCAGCTCCGCCATACCATGCTGCTTCAGGTGGGGACCGTTTTCGCGAGTCATCGCAGGTCCAGGTAGTATTCTAGTCCGATCGGACCGATCCGGGTCTCACTCCCGGCATGACTACCCATCTAGCACCACCGCAGATCCCGGTTAGATACTACCGGGGTCCACTCCTAACTTCAAAGAGCACAGACAGACGGTGTCACAGGACCGGAACCGGCCCAGCGGCGGACGCGGTCAGCGCCGCACTTTCCCTCCCACACCGTCGCCATATCAAACACATTATTATTAGTAGTATATCGTACTTGGCAGCTAAAGTAAAGATCTTTTGTCAGGTCTATGTGCGAAGGTGGGACCAACATCAGCTAAAGTGCCATTTTACCCCCGTATACTCCTCCCGTTTTGGCAAATTCTGAAATGGGTGCATTGGCGAACTTTCTGCCAAAACCTGTACGATTTTTTCTCCAGCAAGATCATCAGGATCACCTTCTGCCAGCTTGGACCATCTCACTTCGCCCTGGACCCATTGCGTGAGATGGATAGCAATACTCCGACCGTCCAATGCAGCATCTCCATCCATCATCACCCACACGCACTGCGGCATCAGATTAACCAACAACTGCACTTGGATCTGGCTGATCGTGTGACCCAGCAAAGCACAAGCTTGGATTGGCCAATCGATCTTCTTCATCTCACGATTGACATGGATAACATCAAACGGACCTTCGACCAGTACAATGAGTCCACCCTTCTGAATTTTATTGTAACCGTACAGCACATCAGTCTTCGCAATGACATTCTTCGGTGATGGAGGATTCTTTGACTTGGGATCGGCAACACCAATGAATCTTCTAGCTTGGAATGACACAATCCGATTCTTACGATCACGAATAGGGAGAATCAAATGGCTGGCATAGTCTCCTGCCATGCAAAAACCTATCTCCCACTCCGAGATATCCTCCCAAGTCACTCCACGTTTGTTCAGCCAACGAAACGCTCTCTGAGCTGAGATAGATGGTATGTTCTCATGAAGTAGAATGTATTCTCTGGGCAGCTTAGAGCTCTGTAACTCTTCTGGCAGTTTGTATGGCTTGGAAAAATTACGAAGCGTTTTCGCCTTCTCGATTCGTTCTGCTACTTCCCCAAGACTCAACTTGTTGGCTCCACGAATCCCCAAGTCCTTGAAGAGTCTACGAATTCCACCCTTGGCCGAACATTTGAAGCATATGAATACTTCCTTGCTGGGATTAATATACAGATGGTACTTACTATCTGGGCAATAGCTGCAGCAGATTGTTACCTCTTCGTTGGATTGGCTAGGTCTGGCTCGAATGCCAGAGCTCTCTAGTATATCTGCCAACGAACTCTGAGTCCACATTACTCACTCTCTACTATCCTTGATTTGAAAAGCCATTATCACTGACTGTAGGATCTCCTCCACCAACAAGATGGGAGGAGCGACTGGGAAGAGGAAGAATAGGTACACCAAAACCATCTAGAACAATGACGTCCAATGTAGAAAACAACACGACGTAAATCGAATTGGCTTCCTTCCCAATCCATCTGTACGTGAGATTTGGAATATTCATACGCACAACAAGACTTACATCCTCCTTGTACTCCATAGAGATAATACGCTTGCAGTTGATAACGAGCTTATATCCTTCATGCTGAAGAATTTGAATCATATTGCTCTTACTCATCCTTCTTCTCCTTTTTTTCTCCTTGCTCCTCTGGTGGATCTTCTTTCTTGACTTGCTTCATTCTCTGCAGATCCCAATCAAACATGATGCGCAAAAGCTTGCCAGTTTCCGCTTCCCTAGAGCCAGCAAAAAACAGTCTCAATCGTTTCTCCCTTCTCTCCTCTTCGGTACCACAGATAGCAATAATATGGTCAGCCACCATACATTTCTGATATGACTCGGCAATATCCTCCATGTGGATAATAGGTTTGGCAGCTGCTGCTCTGTTACACTGACTGGCTGTGACTACTGGGCAGTCAAACTCTTGGGCCATCGCTCTCAGATCTTCATATACTCCTCCTTGAATCAATCTCTCGGTATCGGAATTACGTTCTTTGATCGTAGAGCTTCGGAGAAGATCTCCATAATCTACGATGATCATTCCAGGTTTGATATCTGTACGATTCATCCTGGCATAGATATAGCTCTTGAGAGTCTCTACTGTAGCAGATTTGGTTGGATAACCCTTGACAATCAGCTTACCCTTGGCTACATTCCAAAACTTTTTCGCTCTCTCCAAATACATCCCAGGATTCCTCTTGATCTCTTTCGTACTCATTCTGGTAACACGACGAGCATACTTCCATATGGTTTTCTTCTCCGAGATTTCTAATGTGAAATGGAAAACATTCACTCGACGAATCAAGTTTACTACACCTACATTGGCAAGGATCGTAGACTTGCCATACTTGGGTGGTGCCATAAATACAGTCTCTGTTCCTGGGTCCATCCCTCCCTCCATCCACCGATCCAAACTGGGAAAGCCTGTCTTGGCACATCGAGATTTATCTTGATCGAGATCTCGCGGGAGATCCTCGTAAACTAATTGGAAATCTAATCCACCATGCTCTGTGGTATCTAAGGATCTAATCTTGCGTGAGATCATCTCCTTAGCTTTCTCCGGATCTCCTTCCTTTTCTAGTTCCTCATATGTTTCTAGAATCCCCTTCTTGAGTTCTTGTACCCTACAGAATTTCAGTGCTGATTGTTTAACATACTCAGAAGAACCACTGACCGGAGCAAAGAGAGTATCCAACAAACGATTGATAGGTTTGAGAATCAGCTTGCTATGCTGTTCTTTATCTCTGACTCTCACAGCCTTTCCAAAAGATTCTGTTAGAGAGTGAAGCATTGCCATTCTGTTAGGCATGTGCTTCGTCTTGAGATAGATGTCATAAATACTCTGGGCAGCAAGAGTATGAAGTCTATGCTCAAAATATTCGGGCTTCAATAGACCCAAAGACTCACGTAGAAATCTCTTAGATTGGAGAAGGCAAGATAGGATCTCTGTCTGAAACTCTCTAGGAAAGTTCTTGAATGCTTCTTCGTTGTCGTTCATTATTATTTTTTTCTTCTTCTTTGGTCGTACATGGCTTTAATTAATCCTAGTAAGTAATCCTAAGTATTAGATAATCATAACAAAGAAGGTATATATAGTATTAAAGCCATGTACGACCATCTCCTACAATAGATTTCTAGACACTTGAGAGTTTCCTTGTAGTAAACTTGGTTTTCATGTACGACCATTCATTTCTGCTATTTTTGATCGTAATTCTGCCATCATTTTCATAGAAAATATCCAGAATGGAGCAACATGCATGATCAGATTTTCTTTCATAAAATCACTATGTCTTCCCAGATCTCTCCTCTGGAAACAAGGTTTGATAAATGATGGTGTGACTAGAACCTTGTTGTCAGCCTTAGATCGGGCAAGAGCATCTAGAGAATATCTACTGATGCCACTATTGAATCGGAAGTCTGCAAATAGTGTTCCAGATCTAACATTATGATACCATGACAAATCATATCCTTCCGTATCTCTGTAGGGTAAATTCGGGCCAGCATAACAGACCTCAAAGTCTAGTGCAACACCTAGATCGGCAAGATAATGAAGGATACCAAATTCTCCATAGGGTGCTCCAGAAAATTCTTCCGGTTCTTTCCCACCTAGTTCGTCTGTAAAATTCTTAACAGCATGACGTGTACAAGTCGTAAGAATGTGCCAGAGTTCAGCTCTGTTCATCTCCCCATCCTCTCACTAGTCTTGAGTTGTATGATAAAACGGGACCTCCTGTCCCGTAATACAAATCATTTCACGTCTCTACTTCAATTTCCTTCTCCCAGATTATCTCGAATCCTTCTTCCTTGTACAGATCTATTCTTTGCTGACTATGCTCCATAAGATAGTAGTTCCCGAAGTGTACAAAATCATGAATATCGGCCATATTAACATCATGCTTTTTCCGGAGTGCTCTGCCTACTCTCTGAAGTGTTCTGATAGCACTCTTACCACCACCAGCAAGAATCAGAGATTTGATGGCCGGAACGTCCACTCCTTCATCTAAAATACTAGTGGCAATCACTACACCCAGTTTCCCACTACGAAATTGATTCAGGACCTTCTCTCTGTATGGTGAATCTGCTGCTCCTGTAAGGAACTTGGCATCAATCTTTTCTGCAGCCAATCTTTGGGTAATACGAGAGCCATGTTTTATGATATCCACCAGGATTAGAGTAGTCTTGCCACCTTCCCAATTTTGCTTTGCGATTTGCACAATCATTTCATTGTATTTAGAGTTGTCCACGATCATGCTTTCTCGAGCCATTCTCCAGCTGAAATTATTCTCTCGATATTGACTAGGCCACATGTGGACAGTGGGCTTGGCACTCCATCCTTTTTCAATCAGTTCTTGGTTGCGAACTCGGAGAATAATCTGAGCAGAAGTACATGCCAATAACCGAAGATCCTTGTCATCTTTACCAGTGAACGGAGTACCAGTTAATGCCAGACGATAAGGAGCATCACACTTCATCGCTATCTTGTACCATGTATTCGCAGAAGCATGTTGTGCTTCGTCTATGATTATCATTTTGAACTGGTCATAGAATGCTTGGTTTTTCTTGACTGGCTTTGGCAGACTTTGGGTCATTCCGATTGTCAGAAAACGATTGTCAAAGCTCTCATTGAAACCATCCCCAATCTTGTTGCATCTGATGCCTGTTCGACCATAGATTCGTTTGGCAGTCTGGTGCAAAAGAGTCTTGCGATGGATCAAATACAGAGTAGGAATCCGGAGGATAGAAACCACTCCTGCCGCAATCTCTGTCTTTCCGGCATTGGTCGCCAGCCATGCTATTCCCTTCTTGAGTTCAATGAATCGACATATTGTTTCGCGTTGGAAATCTGATAGCTCTACTCCCTTGAGCCTGAGATCTACTCTGGCACGTTCTACTAGTTTGATCGTTTCGTCTATGCCGAAACTACCATCATCTTCTTCTGAGTATATGATTTCTGGCTTGAGATGACTCGGAATCAGTGGAACTAATCCGGATGGCATTCGCCCACTGATTCGATTGAAATAATGCTGACGGCCATCCCATGCACCATACTTGATTGCCTTGTTCCATCTTGGGTTCATTCGAGCATGGGATATCTCTACTGAGAAGAAATTGTACAGTTCTCTAAGCTGGGCTTCCGACGCATCGACAGTAGCCCAGAGCTTGTTTACTTTGACTCTCATTCACTACCTAGAATCTATAACGCTGCATTGCGGAGAGTCTTGTGCTTAATAGTCTTTGCCGCAGTAGATACGAACTTCCGTTGTCTTCCCGGTCATGAGGATGTCTAGCTGTCTAATCGTTTTAACACGTATTCCACTGTAGGAAACTGTGTTAAAAAACATTTTCTGTCTTTCATCTAACGGGATGGTTTCACGTCGTGCTAGATCGTTTGCATTCCAAATTCGGGCATTGATCTCAAAGAGTCGATGTACTAATACATTGATCCCATCTCGCATAGATTTTATAAAAGCTATCTGCCCAATGTGCGTTGTGATGGACTTTTTTAATCTGAGCAAATCATAGTCCATCCTCTGCTGTCTGGCAACACTATGAGTGGCAGATCGTCTCAGTGATGTAACTACATAGTGGTCTAGCAACTGCCCAAAACTCAGAGGGAAAAAGAAAATACGTGGATCATCAGATGGACTAGTTCCTTTGATAATAGCACAAACATCTCCCATCAGCTCACTCACTTGACTGCAGTTAGAACTACAAAGTTTTTCTTCTGGGTCTTCGTTACGAAATTCTGTTGTACAGATCTGGCATTCCATATTTCACCTAATGTTATCCACCAGATTCATTGCCAAACGGATAGATATGCGTTTGACCAGCATCACGGTCGATCCCAAGAACATTCCACGGATAGATGCTATTATTTTGAACCCACAAGCGAGTGCCTTCAACTTCAAATTCAACTGCCCCTTGACGGCCCACATCCTGCTGCTCTGGAATTTCTGAAATAACATGATTGATAATAGCAATCAGCAGAGACTTTCTCCAAAGTGGAGTTGCACTCAATGAACATATTTTGAATGGATGAGGGGTGCGGTTGTAATAGCCAAGTTTGTTCCAGTGTTCATAACGAGTTTCCGTTGGCCAGCATCTTGATAGCTGAACCAGACCAATAGATGAATTTGTGTCTAGAATCCCATGAGCCTTGTCAAAACTTATCTCATCAACAGAACTTAACAGTATATGATTTTCAAGTGTCAGTAGAATGTAATCAGCTTGTATGGCTGTTATGGCCTTCAGTATGTTCCTATTCCATCCGATGTCTGGACCAGTCGGAACCAAGCCTGACCCAGTTATATCATTTGACTGAATCCATTTGCTGCAAAGACAGCTTGGCCAGAATTGTTCAAGACTAGCTGTCCATCTAGGCCAGAAATCCTTGTACTTGTCACAACTACTTGCGAAAACTGCTACTGTAGTCATCGTGCTGCATTCCATTTATGCCAATGAGGATTTTTCCCATCATACAGTGGTCGTTTGGAAAAATCAAAATCAATTCCAGTCTCTTTAGCTAAATCGATGGTAGACTTTTTCCATTCAGCCTCACCACAGGCATTGATTCTGCCAAAGACTCTTCTATCTGGCGATGGACATAGAATTGTCCAATGGGCACCAAGCCTATTGACTGAAAGTTCCCAGTTGGTCATGCCAACAATTCCTTCATCTTGTGCTGGCGTAAGTTCTTTTGTGAGTAGTTCTGCCATTTCTATGATATATTTTCTGCTGACTAAATAAGCCCCATTGCACCCACGATCTGAGTCTTGGATTGTGATATATCGGAAGCCTTCAAGATCTGGGCAATCATTCCCAGTGCTAGTGCATGGCAATAGATGAATCGCTCCAATATGTGGATGTGCTAGCATATAGGCATAAGCACGCAGGATTGTATCATTGTCAACTACTGGGTATGGCCAGTGATCGTCTATGGCCATCATAATGATTTCTTCTTGCAGTGGACGGAAGTATGACAGCAGCCTTGTGCAGTATGATCCTTCTGGGTCACCTACGATAGATTCTATAGGCCAAGTACGAGTGGGCCAAAATTTCTCGGCAAACTTCATGAAGCCTGCCACAATGTCTTCGCGGCCATCACAAGAAAGGAGTGCAATTCTCATTTTGTTCTACCCCTATAATCTTTGTTGGCAATTCCAATAGCTACATCGATAAGTTTCTGTACTCTTGAGCCATCTTGAAAATCAGGTCTTGCTGGTTGTCCGCCAAGAACCCAGTCAATAAACTTTGTGGCAAGTCTATGCACTGGAGCAACACGACAATCAATGCCAATGACTTCTGGTTCTTCTAGCATGCAACTTGATTGCCTATTACTGGCTGCAAGTTTGAAACCGTGAACTGGGCTATCAGATTTATTCTCGATGACAATCTTGCCATCCGTGCCCATGATGCTTACTCTGTGGCATGCTACAGAAGGGCAATTTGAGCTTACTAGCAATGTTCCAATTACTCCAGACTCAAAAACAATCTGTAGTGAAACTGAAGTTTCTCCAGTGTTTTTATACCCATCAGGCCGATAGGTAACTGCTGCTATAGATTCTACTTGGCCCAGCAGCCACTCGAGATAGTATAGGCAATGTGAGCCGAAATGTGCGAGCACTCCGCCACCAGAGCCTGTTTCTGTTTTCCAAGTTGAAATGCTATTCTTGTGATCATAGCTGTGTAGTGACCATTCCGCATTGACTGACATCGGAATACCAATGTAACCAGAGTCAAGAAGACTCTTGGCATTCTGCCAAACAATTAGCTGTGGGAAAATGAAATCTACTACACCAGGAATATTTCTGGCCTTCATCTTACTGGCTAGATGTTCAGCTTGTACCAAAGAAGAAGCAAGAGGCTTTTCGGCAAAGACTGGTTTGCCAAGGGAAGATGCATAGTCGATGATAATTTCCTGAACTAAAGGTGGGACTGCTATGGCAACTACATCAGCAGTATCAACAAGGTTGGGCCACATCAGTCCTTCAGGTATTCCGAATTTCTCGGCAGCAGCTCGCGATGACATTAGCGAAGACCCAGCAATGGCAATCACAGAGCAACGGTTATCTTTTCGGAATGCTGGGAGTAGGCCATAGCTTCCAAAATGGAGACCAACAATACCGATTTTTAGCATACAACATCCATCATTTGCCTACTGGTCTTCTACTAAGATCCAAGTTTATTCCATGCTGCTGGCATAACCTTACTGCATCTAAACTCCATATGCCACGGTTGATTGCCGAACACAGATACTGTAGAGGCCATTTTGGAGCTTCTCTTTCTACAGCCAAACAAGGTTCTGATTTCTGCCAAGCTATCTTTGTTCCATGTAACTCGAATAGCATAGTATTTTTTGCACAGCTAAGTATGTCAGTCAGATATTCTCTCTTCCAAATAGCAGCTTGGCAAGATGCCTTATATGGTGCATGCTCATCTATCAGTCCTATCGGGTAGTTTTTACTCCACGGCCGATCTGCTCCTGGACAAGGATACAAGCGCAGAAAACCAAAATCATTGAAGGACATAATCCCAACAGCAGTGGCAATGAAGTCTTGGTCTACTGGTTCTGTAATGAAGAAGTCTTCTTGAAACAAAAGCACAAGGTCACTCGGTAATGGAATGACCTGCTCAAGCATAGCCTTCAGGTTATAGGTCCACCCTTTATCTTGCTTAATGGAAATCTTTACATCATAGCCTTCATGAGAGTCATTGCATTCATCTGTTAGCAAATAGACTGGCCACTTGCAATTTGGCCAGAACTTCCTAAACAGTTTGATGAATGGATGCCATGCATCACTGTACTTGCTACAACTAGCTACAGCTATGATCATAACTTACCAAATGTAAACTCCTTCAACAGATCCTTCCCAGTGAACGACCACGTCAAGATTTTTTTCAACCTTCTGGAACCATTTCCTGAGTAAGCGGGAATCAGAATCCAATCTGTTCGGGCCAGTACGGTACAACCTACAAAGTGCAGATTGTACATTTCTGTCGATGATCTTTTCCTTCATGACTTGATCCATCCGCATGAACCCAATTGGGTCTCCCTTCCTATGCGGATTGAACGCGAGCCACTTGTGGTCGGACTCTTCGTACAGAAATAGATACTCCTTGAAGGCATGGGGGAGAACTACACAGCCACGCTTGGCAATTCTTGTAATTTCCTTAAGAGCATTTAAGGGATCAATGCAGTGCTCAACTACATGAGCGGCAAACAGATAGTCAAAATATTTACCATCTAGTGGTGTCCCATTCTCGATGTTGCAATTGACGTATTGTTTGCTGGGCCATTTTGTGCTGAGTCTGTCGATGTTTTCCTTATCGATGTCAATATAGCAGTCTGCCCTCTCCAGTGGATTTTTCCCAGGGCCAAGATCGCCCACTCTCCAATTCTGGTCAAAGACAACTCCCTCGAGTGCGTAATCCCTAGCAGCTTGAACAAATGGTTTCCTGAACCTCAAGCAGAAAGCAGGATAGCAATGGATGTTTTCTTCTTCTTTCTCGAACAGGAAGCCAAATTCTTCTACCAGATCTGTAAGCTGCTTCTTATTGTAACCCATCATATGGTAACCATGATCACTCTTGCGTGGCCCAAGTACATGTCTAACATAGAACTTGTTCCCAGTCTCTCTGTACTTGTCCATGGCAGCTTCATGGTCTGGAACGTCAATGCGTAGAATACTCCCAGGAGCCATAACCCTATCGACTTCGTCCAGAGCTTTGCGAGCTTCTGTTAATGACAAATGCTCAAAGCATTGGCGGGAAAGAATTTCTCCAATTTCAGAAATGCTAGCAGGAAGTCTTTCAAAAGACCCATAAGCATCACAGACATACTCTTCTTTGAGTGGGCCTTCTTCTCGGAACTTTTCGATATTCTTATCTTCATGACGGGCATAGTATTTATCTTCTGTAGTCCTGAATAACGCGACAAGATCTGGTCTGTCAGAAGCTAGATGGACACCAGTTGTAGCCATGTCAACATTGGTCCATCCTTCTAGATACACTGTACCACACCCGATATGAAGTTTTTTAAGTTCAGCCATGTTACCCTATACAGTAAAGATGTCCGAGAAGGACATAAATGTCTCCCGTACCCTACCCCCTGCGTGGTTTGTAAAACTTCTCACAGGGGGACATGTTTTACGACATCCTAATGCCCATTTAAATGGTGCTGTTTTAGAAAACTGGCTTATAGACTACCTAAACCCATTGTAGTGAACCGTTCTTCTACTGCTCTTGTCATTAATGATGGCCAATCTTCCCGGTACAACCATTCCATGAACATATCCCTCCCATACTTGCCACGTTCTATGAGTTCTATATCAGTCACTTTGTCAAGGTAGTCTCTGATGATCTTAGCGGCAGATCCCGCTTGAGTGCTTTCGATTTTGATTGTACACTTGTCCCAATCGATCTTGTTCTGCCATGGCAAATTGTAGTCACTACAGATTAGCAATGGAATTCTGGAAGCACTCATTGCTTCGAAGAAACGATAGGGGAACACTCCAGGAATAGAACAGCCACAAAGAGAAATCCTAGACTGCCAGAGAGAATTCTTATATGCTGCCATCCTGCGATTAGCTTCTGGCCGGTTATCCCGGTGGACATAGCCATAAAAATCTGTATAGACAGCAGTGTCACTCTTCAAATTACTGTGCTCGATTACAGAAGCAATAGATGCAGTTCTTTCCCATCTGCTATTCCACCCATGGAAGGAAACATCATACTTGAATCCTTCTATAGGTGGCACAGCAATATCATTGAAATCATCCACTGGCCAAGGCCAAGAAATAGAATTGGTATCAGCATCCTTCATGAATTTCTTTAGGTTGCAGCGGATGAACATGCACTTGAGATTATACACATGGTCAAAATCGCTACAGTCAAAGAACACATGCCTTTCTTCCCGATTGGCCATGTACGGTAGCTTCTTCAGTAGTTCAATATTTGGACCACGAAAATGCTGTAAGCTAGCTGGCATGATGAAAATATCAGCTTGAGCAGGATCATCTACTTTGTTGGTGCCTGGTAGACGAAGCGACTCGTCAGAGAAGTTTAACCAGCCTACATGCTTGGGTTCATAGGTGAATGCTTTGAGAGTCATACTCTACTCCAGTGTTTAGTGATAAAGTCTTTGTTCTTGTAATATTCTTTTACATACTGATCATAGATATACTTGATGTCTTCTGCTCTGAGTATGTAGTTCGTATATCTGATAAGGCCATCTTTGATCTCTGCAAACTCATGGAAGTGATAAAAAATGATAGGCTTACCATCTACAGTAGGGCCAGGACCCACTTTGTAGTTCCCAAGATTCCAAGGTGCCGTTCCAGCTCCAATGTTATCGATGCTACAAACTGTATCACCAAACATTGGTATGAATTCATCAAGGTACTTCTGGTCACCAAATCTGCTAGGTTCTACTCGACTATAGCACCACTCAAGGCAGCTATGACGCCACCAGTCCAAACAAGTATTCCCAGTATAGTCATTAGCGAAGCTAATCCATCCAACATTGTAGGTGCCATTGCATTCAAGGTGTTTCTTCTCTGGTATGAAACGATGAGGAGTGATAGCAATAGAACAATCACCGATTTCTTTCAACAGCTTATCGCAGTTATCATAGAAGTACATGTCCGAGTCAAGATAGGTAATACTAGGAGTATCATAGGTATCCAATACCCAGTTGCTGTAGTATGAAGCAAGGGTCCAATAGAATTCTATCTTGCTCCGGTTCTTGTATGCATAAGCTAGGTGATGGTCCTGCATGAGCTCATCTAAACTGTTGTGTATTATCTGAGGAGCAGAACCAAACCTAGCTAACAATGTAGGAGTAACCTTATCATCTAGTGCGAGCACAAAGATGGTTTCTGGATTACACTTCTCAATCAGTGATTCGATAAGTGCCATCCCCTTAGCCATGTACATTGAGTCGAACAAAGTACAGAATATCTTCTTGATTTTCATTTGAGTACCTTACGAAGAAGATAATCCTTGTGTCCATATTGTTCATCCTGTGTCCAAAATACATCATGTATGTACTCTGCCATTAGCCCATGCTTGTAGAAAAGATTCAGCAGTTCTCTTTCTTCAAAGTGGATCTCGATACATGGAATACCATAGGCTTCCTTCACAAAGTATTGAGTTGGCCTTCCTCTTACTACTGGTGTCCTGTGGAATATGACCCAGTCCTTAGCTACACGAACAGATTCAGAAACAATCTGTTCATACTCTGGTATATGCAGCATGCAGCAACCAGAGATTAAGATGTCCCAAGTATTATCATCAAACGGTAGCTCTCTTGCGTCTCCAAGAAAGAAAGGTGTCCCAGGAAAGTTCTTCTCGCAAAGGTTCTTGAAGTGTTCGCTGATGTCAAGAACTGAATAAGGATTCTTGAAACCAGCAATCTTTAATATTTCACTGTAGTATCCGGAAGCACCCCCTACATCTAGGATTTTCTTCGTACCAATATCGCCATCATACTTCTCGATCCTAAGCAGGCATTGGACTAGTGCATCGAATGGCAGAACAGCAGCACCTTTCCTATATTTATCAATCTCTGGCTTTGCTGCCCATTCTAATTGTCGCTCTGCAATTTCTTTTCCTGTCCATGCTTCTGCATACTGCGGAGCGATTCGCAGAGCTTCTTCTCTTGTCACTTCCTTGTAATTTCCAGAGATCATCCTAGCATCTCCAACAAAGTGTCAGAAACAATTTTCATCCTAGCAGTGTAATGATGTTCGGACAGTGTTCTATTCTTCCCGGCCATGGCTACTTGCTTACAGGCACTAGGATTTTCAAGATAGTAGTAAATCTTAGCAATAGCATCCTGACTATCGCTGTAGACTGCAGCCTCTGAGTCGCAACGGAAAATTGTGTGTAGATTACTCTTCAGATCTGTCAGTAGAAGAGCTCCGCATCCAGTTGCTTCATACATACGCATGTTGTTTGCATAATGCAAAGCAACCTCACCATGCCTATTGATTACGATCTTCGCTCTTCCAAATAGCTTGTACATATCCATACCCCAAGCTTGTCCCTTGTACGAGCCATTTCGCAATATAGGATGACTGGCTGGAAGAGTATCATAACCATATCCGTAGAAGGAAACTAGATTACGAAACTCATTGGAAATATTCTCCATCATTCCCATTCCAGCCTTCCAATGTGACGGCCAGCCTACCCCACCAACGAAGACTATATCCAGATCCCTTTCTACTGTAGGAAGTCTATCTATGATTCTAGATTCAAAAGCAAGCTTGTTGAAAATAGTCCTCACGCCCATTGCTCTAAATTGGTCAACATAATGCGGGAAGCTAGTAAACAGTACATCAAACTGCTTCACATTATCACGTGGAGGCATTGGGCAGGAGCATTGGCCAGCAATGAGCTTGACTCCTAGCTCTCTCCTGATAAAAGCATATTCTGCTGGGCTGAAGAAGGACAGATCTTGCATGAACAGAACTTTTGGTTTGAACCTAACTATTTGATGTTTGACTACATCTTGAGCATTCGTATTATTTACTTGATGCTCTTGACACCATAACTGCTGTAGTTCTTTAAAGTTAGCTATGACATCGATTGCATCCCAGCCATGTCTGCGAAGGTTGTAACTGTAGAAATCTGATGTCCCAAATGCAAATCCTAGAACTTCCTTGAGTGCCACTTCATAGCTGTTCTGCTCCTTTAGTTTTATGTCATCGATAAAATCTGGGTAGTAAGTATCACAGACCATGATCCTAGGCTGTTCATACTCCATAGAAATTCTTGATCTCTTTCGCTACTAGTTTCACGGAGTCATCAGAAATTCCATACCACATAGGCAAAGACATGATCGTTCTACAGTGTTTTTCTGTTTTCTTCAGTTGGAATCTGACACCACTTAGTTCTATCTCGGATTTCTGTAGATAACTAGGGATAGGATAATGCACTGCTGTTTGGATTCCCTTCTTTGTGAGATGGTTTCTTAGTGCTTCTCTATCTGCCACTTTGATAGTGAACAAATGACAGTTGTCTTCCACAGAAATATTCGGTAGCGTGATTACATCTAAATCATTCAGCAATTCACAGTACAACTTGGCTACTTGCAGGCGAAAGTGATTGCTCCTGTCAAGAAAGCTAAGTTTATGGGTTAGGAATGCAGCTTGTAGTTCATCTAGTCTAGAGTTAAACCCATGAGTATTCTGGTAGAAACTAACAAGCCCATAATGTCGTAATGATCTTAGCTTAAATGCTAAGTCGCTATCATTGGTAACGATTGCTCCACCATCACCAAAACAACCCAAGTTCTTGGTAGGATAAAAACTGAAACAGGCAGCATATACGTCTGCCCCAGGTGCTCGAGATGAAGACATAGAGCCGTGGGCTTGAGCAGCATCTTCAATGATTACTATACCAGTGCCTTTGATGATATCTTGTAGACTATGTGCATTTATTCGTTTCCCATATAGATCGACAGGTACAACTGCCTTGACATTAGAAAGAATATCTGGGTTTGTTCTGATATACTCAAGATCCATAAGACCATTATCATCTATCTCGGTGTATCTAATCAAACACCCTGCTCTACGGATTGCAGTGACAGTAGGGGGTGCACTATTGCCAACTGTCAGAACTAAATCTCCTTGACCTATTCCAATGGCATGGAGTGCAAGTGTGATTGCTTCTGTTCCATTTGCTACACTGACACAGTGCTTGGTCCAGCAATAGTTCGCCCAAGCATTCTCGAATCTTTCTACTTCTGGCCCAAGAATAAATCTACCACTATTGAAAACTCTCTCGAAGATTTCTTTGTACTCTTGGGTAGTCTGGCCATTCGTCAGGTCATTAAACGGAATGGCATAGACGTTTGAATTCAGAACGCTCATTGATGTAGTCCTCTGGATCATAAGTATGCGAAGATAAAACCAAGCACACAGAGCCTTCCGAAAAAGCAGAAAGCACTAACCAAGTTTTCGGAGGAGCATAGAATGCATTCTGAATTCGTTCATCAGAAGCATTGAGCAATGTTTCATAGTATTCTGGGCTGCCACAGTTAGAATACTGCTCTGCTTGGAGTAAGAACTCACCTACAACTGATATTATGATCTGATGACCTTCTTTGTGTGCATGGTTCCCGCGGACTGCTCCATAAGGAACGTTCTTGATATAGAACAAGCGTTTTGGCTCGAATGGCAAAACACTGAATTCTACAGGAACCAAAAACCCTTCTGCATTACGGAATCTTGGGAAAGCTATAGAGCGCATTCATCACCTAATCATTTATCATTCATGCAATATTGCTGGAGACTGCAAGTGATCAAATCTCCTTGACACAGCCTGCATGTGCGGAATAACTTGGCCATACTTAGCCATTAGTTTTCTGGAATCTGAATTGCGTAATTGCTGGTTATCAATCTTGTACTTGTCCATAACCCTATGATGCCAAACTCTAGCATTTGGAATTCCAACAACACCATAACCTTCGAGCAGAACCTTGAAGGTTAGACTATTGTCATTCCCATACATCTTCACTACATCATCAAACCAACAAAGATGATCTCCCAGCTCTCTACGGATAATTCCGAAGTTAGCATAAGGCATGCCATTGTAGTAGTTTATCTGGTAAGGAAGAACTTGTTCGGCATAGTATAATGCTCCCAAACCAACATCAGAATGTTTCTCCATGAACTCTATGGAATTTGTAGCATAGCCTGGCATTACTTCCGCATCATCATTGAGCCAGATTACCCATCTCCCTCTTGCTCGAGCGAAAGCCATATTGTAACCATGGACACAGCATACTCTTGGTCTTTCTGGTAGAAAAACTACGTTCTCTGGGTATTGGTCTGGGTATGGGCTATCGGAAGCATCTGAAACGATCATCTCCCATGGTACATTCGTTCTGGAAGCTATTGTCTCATACAATCTGCGGAAAGATTCTCGTCTGTTTAATGTACCAGTTACTAGACTAAGAATAGGCTCCATAGATTCTCCAAGAGTAACCAGATCAAGCTTTATTTCTTCCTTTCCAATGCCCATTCATTATAGGCTACAATGATCTTTCTCAGAATTTCCGTTTCGAATTTAAGACCTTGAATGATGTGTACTACCTTCGCGTACTCTGTTTCGGACAGCCAGAATCCTCCTTCCTTCTTAACAGCAGACACTGGTTCTAGTACTGTAGCTTCCGGAAGAGGGATACTTGGAAAATCCTTAACTGGAGAAACAGTGCAGCATCCAATGAGCAAGAGCATTAGTAGGCTAACAGATTTCATGTATTCCTCCCGAGTTGGTTTCGCGCCATGCGTAGTGTCGGAGGATGCAAAATAACCAAGATCGTGAAGTTCCGCACAACGGCGGCAGGGCCATTCTCCCATCGATGCTGCCAATGCCACCTGCCGTAGCAAGATGGAGTGAGTGTGTTCATGTGCATGACTACGAGTCCTCCCCATTCAAGATACCAAATATGTCAGTATTAGTTTCTCCCTCCTTCAATGCTTTTGCTCGCTCTTCTAGTTTCTTTATCTTTGCTTCCATGTCATTCCTAGCAGTCCCGGCCAAGCTGAATAACTGCCGCTCCAGTTCAAGAATCTTTACCAGTGTAATGACTCTTGCCTTAGCATTGTCACGTTCTAACTCTGCAGTTTTCCTGCGACTGGCTTCTAGTCTATAGAGAAGGAGCAAAATGGCAATAACGATCGCAGCAACTATACCTACCCAACCAAGTGGGCTCAAGGTTTTCCTCCATCCTTACGTTCAACAGTCTTCTCAAGAAAGCCTGCAATGACCTTACCTAATGGCGAAGTCATACCATCATGGAAAAACTTAGTGGCAACGATAGCACCAAGAATACCAAAAGCATGCTTTGGCCAGCTGATATCATTGTAAGACCATCCTAACGCCTTGACGGAAATACCAATGAGTAAACTGATACCAAATGACCATAGAATTTCCTTCGGAACACTTAGACTGGTTCCTGCATGTGTTTCTCCTGTGAGCCAAACAGGACCCTTAAGCAACCACTTTGCAGTACCAATAAGCCAGACTACCAAGACCGCTAGGCCGCCATAGGTCCATACAGATGCACCATCCATAGAAGGAATCGCCCACTCCGCCTCTCCCAAGGCCAGGCCAATAGATGCCAGCATAGTCATAGTCATAGTCATAGTCATCTTCGCTTCTCCTCCTTAATAATCTTCATCAGAGCCATTATACGTTCTCACAAACCATTTGTACAAATCCTCCAGACTGCTTATTAGATCCTTCTTCGGTTCCCATCCGAGTAATTCCTTGGCCTTAGAAATATCTAAAACACGTCTTGGTTGACCATTTGGCTTGCTCAAATCCCAATGGATTTCCCCCTCATAGCCAACTACATTTTTAACAATGTCAGCTAGGCGAGTCATTTGTATTTCCATACCAGAACCAAAATTAATTGGCTCAGAAGTTAGCTTATTATTTTTTGCACATTCAATCAAGGCACAAGCCGCATCTTCTATGTGCAGGAGATCCCTTGATGGTGAGCCATCTCCCCAAAGGACAACCTTGTTCGAGTATGTAATCTTAGCTTCGTGCATCTTACGAATCATTGCCGGAATAACATGGCTACTTTCCAGATCGAAATTATCCCTTGGACCATAGAGATTGGTAAAGACAGGACAGATTATATTCATATGGTATTGGTCTTCATATGCCTTTGCGCCAATCATCAAATTCTTTTTGGCAATCCCATATGGTGCATTGGTCTCTTCCGGAAAGCCATCCCAAATTCTGTCCTCTTTAAATGGTACTTGGCAGAACTTCGGGTAGGAACATGTAGTTCCGACAATGATTAGTTTAGATATTTCTGCAATGGCACAAGCATGGATTATGTTCAAGCCCATAATAGAATTTGTATACCAGAAATCAGCAGGAGCAGAACGATTAACACCTATGCCACCAGACATTGCTGCCAGATGGAAGACAATGTCTGGTTTAGTTTCTAGCAACATACGATAGGTGGCAGACTGTATTTCTAGATCATACACACAGCTCCCTACTGCAGTAAGATTGGTATAACCAAGTTCTGTTAGCTTGTCACAGAGAGCTGTCCCAAAGAACCCAGTACCACCTGTAACAAGAATCGAAGTTTCTCTATCCATAATAACAGCTCTCAATGTTCCTCTATCGTTTTGCGAAAATGGCTATGCGAACTGCTACAACCCATACCAGAATCTTCATGGTTTCTTCCCTCCGAAGACCCAACTCAAAGCACTCCCGAGAAGCGCGAGGAAAACGCCGATCCAGAGCGTTGCCGCGTGCCCCCGCTTCTCCTTCTGCCGCTCTTCGCACCCGTCGATCCGGTGATGCGCGCTCTTCGTCGATGCCAGGATCTCGGAGATCGATCGCGCTTCATCGATGCGATGTTCCGCAAGCTCCTCCCGCATCATGTCAAGCTTCGTGTCAAGCAGATCCAGAGACTTCCAGAGCCGCTCGAATGCCGCGCCGGTTTCACGGTCCATATCACATCCCCATGAGTAAATCGAGAACCTCTTGCTGTTCCTCTGCGGTGAGCTTCCCGCCCGCCTTGCGCTTGGCGCGGATCTGTTCGAGGCGGGTAGGCTTGTTCGGGTTGTGCGCCATGAGAACCGCTTGAGCGGTGGCAAGGTCTGCCGCCGATGGCGGACTGATCCAATCGATGCGTCCAGTCGAAGCACAACCGTGGATAAGAAGGCCCGCCGCTTTCAATTCGCCGTCGAGCAGTGTGGCGTTGTAATCGTTCATGCCATGATCTCCGCCACGATCCCAGACTTGCCAGGGACAGCGCCAGTGACACTTTGAAATGTCGTTGAGATGCCTGATCCGCTGATCTCCAACCATGCCAGAAAATGATATCCTGTACCAGGGTAGCCGTTGTATTGGCAGAACTGATGAGTAGGAATACCAGTCGTGTACGCCCCGTACGTATGCCCGCTGTTCACGGTGGTCGCGTCAAGCCCTATGCCGACGGCGCCGTAGTTGTTGGAACCTGACCATGATTTCCCCTGTACTCTGGCCGTAACGGCGTCCTCATTCAATCCACGAACGAAGGCCAGTTGATTTGCCACGGACGCATTCGCTTGCCGATAAGTAGCCGTACTGTAAGTCCATTCCCCAGTTGCCTCAGTCACGCTCATCGACCGCAGCACGCGGTTGTACATGTTCCAGACGCCGCGAATGGATGCTGAATCCACGAAAAGTGGCGTCGCGTTTGTGCGTGCGGTCCCGACGTACTTCCAGTTGGGCCGTCCCAATTTGCAATAGATGCCATCAACAGTTCCTAGAACTTCCGCCCGAGCTATGTCCGTCGTCCATGCAGGACCTGGCAGAAGAGCCACGGGCGATCCACCGCCGCCGCTGCTTCCCCCCGTGGATCTGTTGCTGCTGGACGATTCACTCGTGATGAAAAAGTCGTAGACCTTGCCGGCGGACAGAAGAACCGCAGGGAAACTGATCTCCCGGAAGCCGTACTCCTTCCACTCGCCGCTCGACCACAGGCTGATCCGGTTATGTTTGTACGGCGTGTAGAACACCGTGTCGCCCCCGACCACATCCGTGACGGTGACCGGCGTCGCGCCCATGAGTGTGAGCCGTCCACCTGCCAACGCCGGATCGACGAAGTATGCACCCATCGAACCAGGACCTTGACTCCCGAACGGGCCGAATGGATTAAACGTATCGCGACCAGGCATCCTAGAAATCTCCCAGACCTTCCGCGTGGCAGGAAAATGTCTCCGCGACGTGCGTCGAGACCTTGAGGACGCTCGACGCGCCAAGGACGATCCCCGCCGGCGGGAACCATTCCGCCGACCACGCCTCCACCGTCGTCGATGGCGTCGTCGACGTGACGAGCTGCTCCTTGATGAGTTCGTTGTTGCCCACTCCGGCGGACTGGATGAACACTCGAATCACGCCCGCAGAGACCGTTCCTTCCGATTGCATCCGGATTCCCTTGAGGAACGATCCGTTCACCCCCGCCGTGTAGAGCGTGCCGATAGTGCCAGTTCCATCTCGTGCTGTGTTCGCTGTAGCGATCCGCACTGCAGCGTCCTTGGGCGTGAGGATGAAGATGGGTGTAGTTCCTGCAGCCAAGACTTACCTCCTAGAAACGCTCATGTCTCAGTACATTATTCGCGGCGGATTCGCTTCCGCCTGTTACGGCAATCGTAATTGACCCAGCGGCATTTGTCACTGCGATATTTGTTCCAGCTGTAATTGTAGCCACGACTGGAGCTGCCCCCGTGGAGCCGATGAGAATCTGGCCATTCGTCATGGCCCCTGCCTCGACGATTGCACCAGTAACGGAGACCATCACACGTGAATTATTCAGTGCCGTGGTGGAGTTGGTCCCACCATTGGCGATCGGAACCGGAGAGTTGACCACTGCCATGGCCCCAAGTCCCAGCGTAGTCCGCTGTGCCGCCGCATCCGTATCATCAATCAACGCTCTCCCTGCCGAAGTAAGTGCTAAATCCTCCGGATCTCCAGTTCCTGCTGTTGCCCTACCCTTTACGGTATCAACGGCCATATCAGCTAGTTTGGTATTGGTTATGGCATCATTAGCAATTCCAGCCGTCGCAACTGTACCAAAGCCTAGGACTGACCCACTTTCTCTAAGCACAGCCGCACTGGCAGCTGTAGTGGCAATATCGGCTGGATCACCAACAGTGTTTGCTGCACGACCGATGACAGAAAGAGCACTACTGTCTCGAAGTTTCAGATCAGTAATACCATCGTCATTCAAACTGATCGCAGGGTCCGTACCACCAGTGGAAGCAATAGGAGCCGTTCCCGTCACGCTGGTTACTGGAGCCGCTCCGGACGATGCGGCGGTCAGCCTCCCCTTCGCGTCCACTGTGATCGATGCGTAGGTGTAGCTGGCAGGAGTGACAGCTGTGTCGTTCAGGCTGATGGCTGGTGTCACTCCACCAGAGGATACAATTGGTAAGGTACCAGTAACGGAAGTGACAGTGCCATCACCAGTACCAGCACCAATTGTTGCACGAACCGCTGCCGCATTTGCGTCATCTAATATTGTCTGAGCAAAAGCAGTAGTTGTTGCGATCCCTGTTCCGCCTTGGGCCACTAATAAGACACCAGAAGTTATTTTGCTGGTATCTAAATTCGGTATATCAGCAGCAATAAGAGCGCGGAATGCAGGAGCAGCGGCAGCACCAGACGATGGGCCAGCGAAGATAAGATTTGCAAGCTGGGTTGCCAATGCCGCCGTTAGTGTACCAGAGATTGTTACTGGAGAGTCACTAACTGTGAATTGGGACGGAAGCGAAAGCCCAACACTTGTTACAGTACCAGAGCCACCAGTAGATGCAGCAGGAGGTTTCTCGATCAGCTCCCAATTCTCTCCATTCCAGTAATACTTCTTGCCTTTTGTTCTAGTAGGTGGGTTGCTGTAAATGAATATTTCTTCGCCAGGGAAATGACCAGGACGGCCAGTAGTCGTCGCATCCTGGAAACGTTGACCGATCAGCTGATGCCATTCCGTTACATCCCAATACCAAAGGCTATGACGAGCAAGAGTGACATCACACAAAGATACTGTCATATCCCTAGTGACATCAAAGTATACGAATGGCTCCGTTGGCAAAGACCAAAGCATTCCTGGCCATAGACTGATATCGGAAGGATCAGGAAGTGTACAGTCTCTCCCTGGGTTCCTGAATTGTTTGTGTTTACCTTTTATTGCTGCTATCTGGTTGAAGTGCTTGTCTTCAAAATCTTCAAGAAGATCATTTTGCCAAATACCAAAGTAGAATGTTGCCCTAAGCTGAGGCTGGTCTAGCTTGATCTGTATCCTAGGCTGACCAATTTCAGTGGATTCACCTCTGTTGGTAAATCCACCCTTGACATACTTGACCTTCCCAAGATGCAGATCAGCATAGTCACTAGATACATCACTTCCATACACCCTGGTTTTCCCTAGAGGATGAGTACGTTCTAGATGTTTGTCAATTCTGGTCCAATCTACTTGATCCCACTGCTGTGTACCCTTTCTCCAGTTAATGATATTCTCTGCCCAACGTAGAGAATCATCATCATGCTCAAGCCAAGGAACTTCGATTGGTCTTTCGAACAAGCCATAGGCAGTAACATCACTGACATCCTTGACTACTTTGAGAGTTTCTCTATGGCCCCATTGTTTCCCTTCTACCTTGAGCGTGTTCGCTTTCCAGTCTTGCTTGAATGCCTTAACAACTGCTGTTGTGTCTTCGTCCTTGAACAATGCATTACTAACAGTATTGATCTTGGCCCGGAAATAGAAACGTCTGTAAGCGTCGACACCAAATTCCCTATCACCTTGGAGTTCGGATAGGAATTTAATCGCAGTTAGTGCCGAACACTCAAAATGGATTGGCCCTTTGGTTACATAGTCAGAAGCATCCACCCCAGTATCAGTAGCAGCATAGTTTGCTCCTCCTGTCAAGGAGTTGTAAGGTACATCCTTGACTCTTACTATCCTACTGTCTGGTTTAACATAGTTATCTACTATGTCGTCTACAATCTGTTTGATCGTAGAGTTCTTTGGGTATCTACGTTGGACTTGGATAGATGCTAACTGTTCCATGTATCCTTGCCCACGAATCTCGATGATTGCTTCTTGACCAGCAGATTTGTCTTCTACTGCCCGTATTACTCCACGATACCAAGTGGTGTATACTGTCTCGCCTGGAAGCATCAGTCTGAGATGGATTTCCCAACCACCATCAACTACTTCCTTTGGATTGTCAAGAGGCTGACGCAAGAACAGCCTAAAATGTCCACATCCTCCGTTCCGATAGTACCACCATTCCACTCTCTGGTATATATTCGTTAAGCATTTCTTGTCTTCAAATGTATAGCCAGTTATCCCCTTGGTAGGTTTGACCAGCCATATGTGTTCATCGATGCTCTCAAAATATACATTGGTCGGCGGAATCGGCGGAGGATCACCAGGAGGAAGCCCAGGATTGCCAGGAGGATTGCCACTACTCCAAGTAATATCAGAAGTAGGAACAAGAGTTGGCGGGAGTGTTATGATATCGACAATAGATGACTGACCAACAAGAAGTGAGTATTTGCACTTCACCCTGAGAATGTAGTGGTATGTATTGTCTATTTCTAACCCTAAGTCATCGATGATTTTGATTATGAGGAGAGGATCAATATCTACAGTGATTACAGGAGCATCTGTTCCGGGAACTGGATCTGCGCCTACTTTTCGATATACTTCGAAAACCCAGTTGGTGTCTGCTGGCGTAGCAAGATAATTAGCAGTTATCCTTACACCATTATCTCCTACTTGAGCAAGAGTTACGCCTGCTGTTGTGTCCGGACTAAATGTAGGAGGGAATCCTCCGCATACATCATGCCCATTGCTCATAGATTACCAATACCTGGGAGAAAACTCGAACAAGTAAGTCCCAGGTGTCCCTTCTATTTCTATCGTATTGTTACTAGCATTGATCCAGATGAAGGAACCAGACCAATTTACATAGTCTTCGGTGCCATCATTCTTAATACTGAAATTGCCATTGTCCATAACCAAAGACTTAGTAGAAGCAATTGTTCCAGTGTAAGTCTCCAGCCTACTAGTAGTTTGATTCCGAACAATGACCTTAGTTATCGGTCCATTGCTAGCAGTAACTGTCACCTTTAGGAAATTGAATGCAGTCCCTGTATTATTGTACACGAAGGACTTCTTGTAGATATTATTAGTTACATCTACGGCTGTGTCTGCTGCTGTCAATGTTTCAGTACTAGTGAATGTAGCATCTGTATACTCGAAGGGATCATCACAGATGAATGCCATCGTAAAGTCTGCAGAACGCATAGCAGACCCAGGAACATAGCTGTAACCAAACTGTTCCTTGATAGCATTGACATAACGATCATCATGCCAGCGTAGCTTCTTCCTACCTTCGCTGAGTTTTTGGTTGACTCCTCTAACTGTGTTTCTAAGCACATCATGGGATACTTCCGAAATGCGCCCAGTAATTTTTATTCTACGAGGGGCAGCAACAGGAACTTCGGACAGCAGCCCACCGTGACGTTTCGGGACCAATTGCATGTTAATCCTGAAGTCCATTTGGTCTTGCAGTGACTCAACGACTTCAGAAATGTCCAGTGTATCAAACTTGATAATAATGCTACTCATGGTGCTCCTCCCGCCGCAGTCACAGTGCTGACGAAGGATGTACCAAGCTCTTGCCCAAGCTGTTGCACATCATACGAGCTTGATACCTGACCAACATTAACCATGATACCACCAACAGAGATTGCCTGCATACCTTGGAGAATGCCTTGCATTTCCTGCAAACCACTAGCCCCAGGATGATTGTATTGCTCGATTTCATCCAGACTAACGCCACCACCAAGCACAGACCCAGCTTCATCTGCAAGCTGAGTGCTTGCCAGACCACCAGAGCCAGAAGTCTTAAAGTAATTGATGATTATTTCCTTAGCAGCCTCCTGCTGCTTTTTGAGAGCTTCAGCTTGGGCAGCTTGAGCAGCCTCTTGCTGCTCTTTCGCCTTTTCCTTTTCTTCTTCTTGGTCCTTGCTCTCGAAAAAACCACCCACTCCTCCAAGGATACCTCCTGCAACTAAACCAATAGGGCCACCGATGCCACCTAGTGCAGCACCCAAACCCATACCAGCACCACCACCAGCTAGAGCACCACCAAGGATACCTCCTCCTTGGGTCTCTCCAAAACTACTTCCTAATATTCCCATCCCAGCAGCAGTAGCCAAACCAGGAATGGCAGCCCCAATACCAGAGGAGAAGAATCCTTTGTCTTCAGAAGAACCAGTAATTCCAGGAATCTTTGTGAATGCACCAAACCCACCAGGGATCAAGCTAGCAAGAGAATTACCTTCGCCAGAAGCTCCTCCTCCACTACCACCAGATTCTCCGCCCATTCCAGGTAATGCTAATGCCGGAGTACCAGTCCCGCCACCATTGAACAAACCAAAGAGACCCTTCATAATATTCTGGGAAGCTATGTCTGCAATCATCTTAAAGAATGATCTTTTAAGATCATCAAGAATGCTACTCAGTGCATCTGACCAGTTGCCTGCATCCGAAAGCATAGCCTGAAATGTACTTGAGAAAGACTCCTGTAGACTACCTAATACACCACCAAACAACGATCTCCAATTTATTGTCTGTTCAGTAATATCTTGGATAGCAAGTTTCAGACTTTCAAGCGGATCAGACTCGGAGGCAGCCTTCATCGATGCAATGGTCTTCTCGAACTCTTCCTTAAACGTACTGAGATAATCCTCAGTTTCTATCTCATTACGTGTGATATTATCGCGGAGATAGTCAAGCTTCTTGTATGTTTGTTTTTGTAGGGCAATGATAAAAAGTTCAACAGCTGCAGTATCTTTGATACCAAATTCTTCAAATAGAGTTTTGCGAACTTCTTCTTCTGCCCTCAATACACGTTTGAGTTCCTCTACTCTAGCTGTTTCTTCTTGTTCCTTCTTAAGTTTCTTAATAGCATCAGCATGCTTCAGGACTGAAGTGGCTGCATCCTTGTGGGCATCTGATTGTTTTTTAATTTCACCAGAACCGATCTTCATCGACCTTACCAATCCTTCTATGGTTTTGTCGATGGCTTTGATATCTCTCTCGATGTCCTGGGTAACCTTTAGTGTCCCCTCACCAATATTGGATGATATCCTATTACTAATATCTTCAAGTTGTTTGCCCAGTATAGATAAGGGTTCACCAAGATTCTTTTGGGCAAGTTGTCCAGTTGCCGAAAGGACTGCATTCAATTTGTTAAGTTTTACTTGATCGATTACACCGAGAAATTCAAGAACTTCACCTGCAGCATTTATAAGAGGAGACATCGCATTAACTGTCTTGGCAATGGCAATCCCCACTGTGTCAACAAGGGCACCAAAGACAGCACCAACAGCCTTACCGAATCCCTTAATATACTCAACTGCAATGATTGTAAAGCTAATGATTTTGCCTTTGAGTTCAGTAAGCCATTTGGATACGATACCAAAACCCATTACAATGTCTGTGAGAGAAACATTCTGTGAAGCCATGAGTTCGCCAAACATAGACTTCATGGAGCTCTTGAGTGCGTCCCACTGATCACCCCATTTGTCCAGAGCTTGAACAGCATCCTTGCTCATGATTGAGTTAGTCTTGTCCAAATCGCCCATTAGTTTCTTCAGCTCAACTGAGCCAGCGGCAAGAATAGGAACTAGATCCTGTGCCCCTCTGCCTAGAAGCCTGAAACCAACCGAGTTCCTTTCTTCTTCGGACATACCCTTAAGAGCATCGGCAAGATCATACATCAGTGTTTCTGATGTCTTCAACTTACCATTGGAATCCTTTACCTTAATGCCAAGATTTTCAAACTGATCTGCCATCTCCTTATTGCCAGCAGCTGCAGCAGAAGCATTCTTACCAAGAATTCGAAGTCCATAGCCAACAGCCTGAAGGCTAATTCCTACATCCTTGCCAATGAAGGCAAGCTTCTGTAGTGTTGTAGTGCTGACTCCAGTTACCTTGTTCAGACGATCAAGTTCACTAGCTGTACCCATTACCTCCTTGCCCCAAGCCATGAACGTATTCTTCAATGTACTGAAAATAAGACCAAGTCTAGTGAGATCCTTAACTTGATTCGTGAATTTTGCAATAGCTGCCATAGGGCCAGCCATTGATTTCGACAACTGGTCCTTTAGAGCAAGGACTACAGACAGAGTTTCTTCTTCGCCCATCTATTGTCTCACAGTCCGAATACGAAGGTCTGGAGAAGCACGACCACCCACTTGTTCAGGATGCCTTCTGTTAGCTTCTTGTTGCGCACGCTCAATATCATTCTTATTCTTGATCCTTTTCAGGAACATTCTGATTTGCGCAAATGTAAGATGCTTAAAATCAGAAATCCCAAGCACATATCCTTCCTTGTGCAGAGCTTCAAAGATCCCAACCCAATCAATTCCATCCCGACTACCCTTATCTAAACGCTTTCGGGAGTGGTATCCGTGTTGGGCTGGGTCATCGGAGGGTTTGATAGCACCCCCAATGTAAATCCGCTAATAGAAAGCAGATCAGTGAAGACAGAGACTGAGTTGTGTAGGAACTTCAGATCGAACATTGTCTGCACTTGTCTTTCCGTATACTTCCATCGACGCTTGTCGATGTCATCCAAGCTCAGTGCTTCTTTCCGCAACGAAAGATACAGAAGGAATGTGATGTGCTGTAGCTTTAAGTTCGCCTTGGCAATTTCAAATAGGCTGACTCCAATCCTATCTTCAAACTCTAGGATGTCTGAAAGATCCAATGAGTTCAGCCTATGCTCTAACCCATGACGGTCCTTAAGGAAGATCTTCTTATCAGATCCATCCACAAGGATGCGCAGATCGCTAGTCCCAACAGACTTTTCATCCATGGTTCACTCCAATCATATATCAATTATCAAAACGAGTTCTACACAGGAAGAATGCCACCTTCTCTATTCTCTAACATCAAGAACTGCATTGGGATGCTTTCGTCGATAGGCAGCAGAATCAACTGCCATTAGTCGTCTAGTCGTCTAGTCCTCACCACCCTGCTAGAACGGTCGATCTCGGCAGCTAGACGATTTATTTTTTTAGAGATTTCAGGAATACGTCTGTTCATCGGATCTAGAGACCCATATTGGGCAGTCTCAATTAGGTTCTTCCCATGCTGATGCAAATTTTCTATTCTCCTAACCAACTTACGTTGCTCTCCAGTTAATTTGTTGCCTTGACGTCTGAATGCGTTATCGATAACATTTTTCATGGGAGCATCTCCAGATGCTCCAACATGGTCTATTAGGGAATTCCAAGCTGTTCTTACTTTCTCGACATCAGCTTGTGTTCTAGCATTTTTTGTGCGTTCATTAATTAAACGTAAATCTGTATTAGCACGTTCTAGGCTTGTGAGTCCAGCAGGGCCAGGAGATTTTCTTCCACTGCCACCACTCCCACTTCCACTCCCACTCCCACTCCCACCCTCACCAGATCCTCCTATTTCTCCTGGTCTTCCTGCATGATCGAAATTACCAGAACCAGGACCACCCTTGAGGAGTTTGATAATCTGTTTCATAAAACGGCCCTCTTTAAGGCTCTAGCATGGCCTTGGTCTCTTCAAACGAGGCAGGGGGAAGAAAATTCTCCCTGCCTTTCATCAAACGAGGCAGGGGGAATTTTCTTCCCCCTGCCTTTGCGAAGTCCCACGCAATCCGCTTCCAAGGCGGACAATTTTAATTCGCAAGCGAGGCAGTAGTCGTATTGCGAAGCGTAATTTCAAGTTCATACTTCGTCGTTGTTCTGTATGCCTTAAACCCAACATCAAGAGTCAAGCGTCCAGGAGCAGAGTTAACGACACGGCAACCACTAATCACTGCCACATTGATGTCAAAGTAAATACGATTCTTTAATGTCCCAGAGATCGTATCTCCAAGGAACTCAGCAGTGAATGTGCGTTCCGTAGCATTCCTGAAGTCATCATACTCAGCCCAAGAAATAAACTCCATCACGAAACTACCAGTGACCTGCAATTTTCCAGAACGCTTTGGCTGTCGGCCAATACGAGAACCCAACTTGGGCCGGAACTCAAGGGAGTTATTCAATGTGACAGAGAATTCGCTGACCTCCTTGTCATCTCCATTGTACAGGATCGTTCCCTGATGATAGACAGCTAGTTTGCTAGTGTCATAGGTAGGTGTACTCTTTGCCGCTCTTGCTTCCTGCCGACCCATTAGTTCAAATCTAGTACGGAGCAGATCATCAACACCACAAGAGAACGTACCACTCGTCAATGCACAGCCCTGATACAGAAAACTCTTATTGGGTTCTGTAGTGAAACCACCAGTGTCACGGAACACTTCTACAGTCAAACCTGTCGGAAGCGTATCGGCAATAGTGAACTTGTGGTCCCAAACAGTAGCGGCATTTGTTGGGTCAGGATTGGAAGAAGTGATGGTACCAAACAGATGCTTCAACAGTCGTTCCCAACCACCATACTGGGCATCAAACCCGAAGCCACCTGAAACCCCAATTCCGCCTTGGGCCAGCTTGGTGTTGAGCATACCCACTCTAGCGAGTGCGGCACTTTCTATACGGCCCTCAGAGACTTCGATGCTTTCTTCATTGATCTCGAAGAAGTTAGTCCTAGAAACAGCAGAACCATATGTAGATTCCTGCCCAATTCCAAGGAAACCAACTAAGCCCAGACCTACATCAGATGCCATTATACATCCTCCTTAAATCCTAGTTCTTACCTGTACTTCGATCAGGAACGCAGTAGCAGTCAAGTCAGCAGATAGAGCTGCTGTGAACGAATCCTCCTCTGGCTCCCACTCAATCGATATGGGCAAGCACCATAGTACCTGACCACCAGTCAAGCTCAAGTTAGGTAGTTGGAAATTGTCATAGATCATTTCAACAATTGACTCAGCATCATCAGTCTTAGTTTTGAGTACATTGTTGGTTAGATCCATTCTGCGAACCAGGACAATACGGAACCGATAGGTCATCTGGAGAGCCTTCGGCATTTGTACAGTGGCAATATCCGTAGTCAGCGAAGGTTTAATCCAGATTCCATTGACCATGCTAGTTAGATCATTAGGTGGAAGCCACTCCAGTCCTCCTCTGTAGACTCCTTGAAGATTGAGTGATGTTTTGAGATTAGTCTCCATCAAGGAGAGAAGTTCGTCAAGAATTTCGTTTATATGAAGTCTAGCCATTACTGACCCATTGCATAGTTCTTCTGTTCAACCGTAGCTCTAATATGGAAACCTTGAGCAGTGTTATCGTCTACACTGCGAACAAGATAGTAGGTAGAGTCCTTCTTGAGCCTATCCCCTTCTACCACATTTTCGCCACCTAGAAAATGAACAGTAAAGCTCTTGACAACTATCTGACCAAGCTGATCATTGAACTGATATTGAGTTCCTTGCGGTTCAAACCAACATGGAGCAGAGCTCTTCACTGTGTCATACTTGGCAACTCTACGGTCACGGATAGTAGAAGTGTTCACATCAACATCTGCTCGTTGTATATCGCAAGTATGAATAAGGAGTCTTCTATGATTATTTTTCACACTGGCCTTTTACGATGAGGCTCAAGATACATCTTAACTTCACCTGGAAGAGGAGCCATATCAAAGCTCTTGCTCAAACCACCAAGTCCCATCGATGTATGCCCTTCTGTTCCAGCCTTGTTGTACCAATGCGAAACGTGTACCACTGCAGCTGCTTCTATATCTTCTGGGAGGGTGGCATAGCCAGCTGTATACACAAGTTTGACATTACCATAACCCTGCCCAAAGATAGATTCATCAGCAGTACCAAGCAATGTAATTCTGCCTTGCACTTCCCCATTCTCATCATCAAAGAAGTAGTCACTAGAGCTCACTAATTCTGCACTTCCAAACACCCGATCTACATCAATGTGAATGCTAGTGATAGAAACAATAGGCCATTGCTTGGTATACAGAAAGCGAGTTCCATCTCCATCATAGTATTCTGTGTAGGAACGAGACTTCATCTTTCTACCACAATAGCGTTCTAGAATAGTCTCAGAGCGATTGATCAAATTGATCAACAGATCATCATAGGTCGTTGTGGCAGTAGCGATCTGGAGATACTCCTTAGCATTAGCTAGACTAGTCCAAGCATTAGAACTGATCGTTGCCATTTATTCCTGCATGTTCGAAGTTCCCAGAACCAGAGCCACCCTTGAGGAGCTTGATAATCTGTTTCATAGACTACCTTCTTTGATATACTCTCGGACTACCCGTAGCAAAGCCTTTGCAAATCTTGGTTTCAAAGTATGCAGTGCAGGCCGGAAAAACGGCTGTGCTTGGGCTCCTGGATGCCACACTTCATTCCTAAATGTAAAGACAAGACTAGCTTCCTTCCCAGACTTCGAAACCAAAGGCTGTTTTCCAGTAGCATATTTATACCAGAAGAGAACCTTCTTGTTCAATGGACGAATGACGTGGGGTTTAGTACCGAATTCTACATATGGAGCATAAGCAACTGGAGAAGCCACTCGCACCTTGACATCTTGCGAACCAAAATCTTCCACCCTACCAATTATAGTATTAGCAAGCAGTCTGCTTTTCTTAGGAGCATTCGAGCGAGCGAGAGAAACAAGCTTGTTCTTTGTATCTTCTAGGAGCAAGCGCAATCTAGATGATTTGAAAAAGCCACCCAAAGCACTTAGTTTCCCGAGTACCTTCTTGTCCCCTATGATTCCAGCTGTTATTTCAATCATCGAATGTTTTGTGTTTAGGCTATGAGAAGTTTGATAATCTGCTTCATAGGCCATATTGGTGCCGGAAAGCACCTTCCTCATTACTTGTAAGAATTCTGTAATATGCACCCTTGGCCAAATGCCTGATTGGATCAACCTCATTCCTATGCACAGCTCTATGGTACAAGGAACAACCAGTCACCTTGACACAGTATTCCTTCCGATAGAGTTTGTCACCGACCCAAAGGGCATGGTGAGCCCCACGATACTCCATTCCATCCTGGTGTTTGAAAATTCTCAGAATAGGATAAGGAGTCATCTGATCATCACGTAGAAGATCAATATTGTATGCATCATCGGATAGAGCTCCTACATCTAGCTTCCCGACAAGCCTTTCGTCAGCATCAATTACAAAGTACCAATCGCCATTGGTGCCTACGAAATACTTGCTTCTCTTTATGTATTCATGAGCCCAAGGCGTAGGCTCGCCAGTAACAGGATTAATCTCCGGTCCGATGACTACATCTACTTTATAGTCCTTCAAGATTTCCAAAGTACGATCAGTAGAAATCGGTACAATGAATCTTTCAAGCTGTTCCGCTACCTGGTCATGATTGTATTCAATTTGGTGGGCTATAAGTTTCTTGACTTCACGAATCCAAGAGTCATAAGCACCATCTACTGCTACAATCTTAGCTTCTGGGTGGGCTTTCTTGATGGAATCCAAACACTCCGGAAGTAGTTGTTCTTCTGCATATACATTCAAACAGATCCACAGATTTTCCATAGCTTCCATAAAGAAAGGAGGGAGTAGGGGGACAACTAACCCCTACTCCCCAAACCCTACTAACTCAGTGAGAAGACTAACACTAGAAGTTAGGCTGCATCCACATCGTAACCAACGTTCGCAATGCCTTCCGTCGAAGAGCTGTAGATCTCCGCGAAAGCACGGCGCATAGTCACGACCAGAATCGTCTGATCCGTCTGGATGTCCTCGAACGTCTTCAGAGTGAACTTACGCTTGTCACCGACAAGGAAGCTACTGTAGTTCGCAAGGATGAGCACAGTGTTGTTCGTGGTCGTGCCATCGTAGTAGCCAGTCGTGGAGAGATTCTCCTTGACATGCTCACTAACAACGATAGGAATACCATCAAACTTGGCCAGCTCTCCCACGAGCAACGTAGCAAACTGACCATACTTGTCCACAGTGCTGACGTCAGAATTCGCGAGCAGCTGGGCATATCCCTTTGGTCCAGTGATCCAAACGAGATTACGGGGATTGACACCATACTTGCCCATCTTCGTACGGATAGAGCGCAGATTGGCCGAATTGAACGTTGTCAAGGCGACAAGGTTGTTGAAGTTCTTCGCAGCCTTGCGAAGCCCATCATAAGCCTTCTGCGCATCAGTTGCGGACGTCACATCTGTGACATCAAGGTGCGTCGCAGCCGTGTCTCCGTTGATGATAGCCTTTTCCCAAGTATCACCCATGACACGAGCAAGGTTCTCCTTGAGGAAAGGAAGAACAGGAACGATAGAATCTTCGGAGAGCTCTTCCGAGAAGAGCGTACGAGCAGCAAGCTTCTTCGCAGTCAGAGTGATCTGATTGGTAGTAGCCTGGCTCGCCGTGATCTTCGTACCGGAATCAGCCGTCTCTTCGGCAATCAGATAGCCAGTAGCATCACCACCAACAAGCGGAAACTTGTAAGGGTTGCTCGGCATGTTCACAGTCCGGAACAAGGCACCAACCTTGAGCTCAAGACGGAACTTGTCGATCAGTTCAGAGCTGAACTCGGTGGGAACCCAGTTCTGGCCTTGTGTCGAAGTGGTCGCATTGAGAGCCTTACGGAGCTCTCCGACCTGAGCCTGGTTCTTCTTCCAGAGCTTTGTCTGGCTAGGATGAACTCTCAGAACCTTTGAGATGAGATACACATCATCGTTGAAGTTCTGAAAACTCTTCTGCTGATCACTGACAGCCTTGGAGATGATCATCGAATGGGGATCAGTCTCCTCACTCTCGCCAGCGAACTCGCCCTTGCGCATGTCAGCAAGGATTTGGTCCTTGATAACCAACTCACGCTTCTGCAGAATCTCATCGAGCATGGCCCGGCTCTTATCGCTTGCAAGAACATCCTTGCCATTCTCTTTGAGTGTTTTGACTTCAGTCTGGAGACCCTTGACGAGCGTGAGCAGCTCATCAAGGACCTTTTTCTTATCTGTCATCCTCTCAAACCTTTCTGGTATGAGGATAACTTTCCTAGGCTACAACGGGAACTACCCATTGAGCATTCCTTTGGTTTCTACGATTGACTTGATAATCTCAGAAGCAACAGCAGCCTCCTCATCGGAGAGCTCTTCTTCTCCATCCTCCGACTTGGTAACCTCAGTCACCTCTTCAGTTTCCTCGGATTCATCTTCTTCGTCACTCTTCTTTTTTGTCTTCTTCGTCTTGCCCTTCTTGCCCTTTGCATCCTCTGTTTCCGCAACCTCCTCTTGTTCAATGTCCATTGGATCAGATTCCTGATCCTCTTCCATCATATCAGAATCCTCATCTTCGTCTTTGTCTTCGTCTTTGTCTTCATCTTCGTCCTTGCCCTTCGCCTTCGACACACCGAAGATTGTTTCCATCTTCGCAACTACCAAAGCCTGGAACTTTAGAACTTCTTCCTCCTTGTACTGGAGGAACTTCTTAAGATCTTCTTCTGTCCCATCTTCCTCGGATTTGGTCAAGATAGCAGCAGCAAGATCATCGAAGCCTTTGTCAATGGCTTCCAGAGCTTGAATTGCACCCTTGCTATTCTGGAATGCCTTGATGAGATTCAAACTATCACCTCCTTCAGTAGTATCTCTTTTCATAAACAGGAACTTTCGTTTGTTGGCAGCCTTGTCAACAAATGACACTTCGTCTACTTGTATATCTGCTAAACGTGCCTTACGAATTTTGTTCATAATAGATCCTTACTTAAGCAAGTCCGGTGCACTCATTTTGAGTTTATATTTCTTAGATAGCTTATCTGCTTGCGCGATTAGCTCATCCATTTTAGAATTGTAACCACCTAGACCGCCACCGCCATCCTCTACGATAGTTTTGTATTGCCGCTGAATGTCCCTGACTTCAAAATAGGCATAGGCAGCCTTTTCGCTACCATATTTTTTCTTAGCAGCCTCGAAAGACATGTCCTTACCAGAAGCTCTTGCTGGAGATTTACCGCCTGGCTTGTTCCAAGGACGTCTTGGACTTCTGTTATCCTTATCATTGTCATTGCTGCTACCTCCTCCTCCTCCTCCTGATCCTCCACGTTCTCCTGGTCTTCCTGCATGATCGAAGTTACCAAAACCAGAACCACCCTTGAGCGTGCCAATGAGTTTGTTCATTGACAGAGCTTCCTTATAGACTTCCGTTTCAGTCGAATTAGCCTTCGCAACATTGCGAGCCTTGCCGGACATAGAAAGACCAGTGTACTCACCAGATTTGACCTTGCTCCACAAAGTACCATCTAACACTTTAAGAATCATAACCCAGCTGCCCTTCCGAACTAGTTGCCCATTCATACTGAAGTTAACTGGTGCAACATAGTTCTCCACAACCTTGATCTTTGGGCCAGCCTTCTCTCTATGCATAAGGCCAATCGTCTGGCTTTCCATCATGAACTTATGACATGCCTTAGTAATTTCTTCTTCGGAAGCAGAATCATTTTGAGCATCAATAATATCTGGTTCGTATACAATTCCACCCACTAGTTGCTGCTCATCATTGAACTTATTAATGTCGATAGTAGTTTCCCATCTACCATCATCATATACTACCATCTTTCCAAACTTCTGCGTTACCCTACCAGAATGCTCGCTCTTGTACCCATTGATCTCAACAGGAACAACAACGAAATTATCAATGTTATGAGTATGAGAAGGATTGCCTGCTTCTTGCGTCGTCCCATCACCCTCCGTCGTCAGATCATTGACTTGATGTATGTGCCCATCCTTAGCATCGGGTGGAGTTTCTGCAGTAAGTTTCTCCACTACATTCCTGGCAATACAATCAGCAGAACTCTTAATAATTTCGGTGAGCTTGTCCTCGATGCTAGGAACCTCGATGTTCCTATCACGGAATTCCTTTAGTAAGCTGATTTCTACTTGAGCACAGAGGGTCATTTGGATAGGATCATCAACGTGAGGCTCAGAAACTAAGTGGTATAGCTTACGCAATGTGACCAACATTTCATCACTGACATCCTTGACGAAATGTGGATCAGTCATTAGAGAAGTCATCTCAGCAATTGACTTCCCAAAATACTTCAGTTCTTTGCCAATATTCTTCGAAGCCAAAAATGGATTACAGCACCCAGTCTCAAACTCTACAGGGCTGTTCTTCAGGAGCTCTTCACTTCCGTCAACCAACATACCCTTTCCGGTCACAAGTAGAACAGAACCCTTGCCCTTATTGTTTTCCTTGGAGATGCTACGGCTGAAGAATCCGGTAACAAAATTGCTGGGCTCGATTAAAACAGGTATACGTTCCTGCCCACGTATCAGTTTTCCCACAATAGAATGCTTAATGCGATGTACCCTAGCAAGCGGATCTGTTACCTCATCATACTTGCTCGTATCAAAACGAAAGTTACCAGAACCATGGTTACCCTTGGCCATAACCGAAATAGAACCAAAACAACTATCTGGACATTTATAATCAGGACTGTTTTCTTTGGCTTTGTTCATTAGCTTTTCGTGTTGCCTAGTCAGGATATCTTTTCGCTCTGTGTCATCCAGAGCTTGGTAGAACATGTGCAGTTTCGAGTCTAACTCTCCGATGCTTCGCTCATCATTGTAAGCATCGATATCCAGAGTCATCTCGTCTAGAAGATTCACTCCAGTCCGCTTGATTACTTTCATTGGGTTAAAACCTCTTTCTCCATTCCAAAGTTTTTCAACACAAGATCAATACTCTTGATAGCTACTTCCAAAGTAGAAGTAGAAGGATCATGGGCAAACCAGAAAGCATTCTTGGCCATGCTCCTATAATTGCCAATCCTGTAACAGCCATTGTAGGATATCTTCTGCCCAATGGCATCCTCGCCATATCTGTGGAGAGGACATTTGCCACATACTCCTTCCCAACCTTTGTCCATAGTCTTACGGTAGTTGACACAGTATGGGCAAAGACTATAGCTCCTAAACTGCTCTAGTGTTTCATTAGCTCTTTGGAAATCTTGCATAGCAAGACAAGATTTTAGTACAGCATTAATAGCATTAAGCTTCTTGAGAGTTGCTTCATATACTTCCAAGGCAGTATGCATTAGTCCACCTCAGAAGATTCAGAATCAAGAAACAGCCTACAGTAGTCTAGACCATCATCCTTGATCTCAGTAGTAGAACTGAATCCTATCTTTATGTGCTCCATAGTAATGAATCGAAGCTTGTTCGGTAGAGGACGTTGCTGCTTTCCTAGATATTGCTTTGAAGCAAAACTGAAATTGTCATGCGAACCAGCCTTCTCATAGGACACATCCAGGTTCCAGATAAAGAATCTGTTTTCAAGTAGCCACCTAGCAAATGGAACAAGAATCCTAGTCTTGATGCTAGTCTGGCAAGCCAATACTCCCCAGCTCCTCAAACAACCAGCAAACATAGCAAGATTATCTACAGAATACAAATTCGGATATTGCTTAGTTTCATTGGCACTACCCGGAGAAGGGAAATCTAGTATAACCATATCATAGCTATCTTGATTTCCCTTGGCAAATTCTCTAGCATCAATGTTGTGTACGTTAGTCCGTAGATCAAGCAGAGACCTCTGGTTCAAGGATGTGAGCATTTCCTTAGTCGAATACAATCTCGTCATCATTGGATCAATTTCTACAAGGTCAATGCACTTTACTTCCTTGTACTTGAGTAATTCTCTTACAGCGAGCCCATCGCCGCCACCGCATACAAGAACCCTCTCTGCCATTTCTACCACAGAAAGTGGGAGACTAGCAATCGTCTCATGGTATCTGTACTCGAGAGTAGAATTGTACTGCCACATCCGATCCAAATAGAGAATATGACCACCTGGTCTTGCTCCATCATTGACGATATTGATGTGTTGGAAATCACTCTGTACTTCAAAGTAACTAGCCATCATATACTCCTTGACCACTTTCCTTGTTCATCCTTGCTCAGAACTACAGTATTGTGTACTACAAAAAGTTCATGCTTGCTGAGCCAGCCTACATATGACTCTAACTCAATGGTCTTGCAGCTTGCAATTTCCAATTCAGCTACCATATATTCAGGATAGGTCGTAACCAAAATGTGGCTCTCATCCAGGAAACCAATCATCGTGAATGCTTTATTTTCCCCATAACGTTCTGTAACAGTCCTCCTGAGTCTTAGTCCAAGATAACTAGTAGAACGTTCTATCAGCTCCTTGATTTTTTCAAGCTGATAGAATCTGTGTTCAAGAACAGTAAGTGTAGCATTGAAAAACAATATCGTTCCTTTACCTGCCATGTTCTACTCTACTCAGCATTAGGTTGCTCTTCCTCTGGCACATTCAGATCCTTGTACTCTTCAGTTTCAGCTGGGAAATCGAGTACACAGATGCAGTTGACTAGGTTTTCAGCCTTGGCTATCTGGTCTCCAGGACCATCCATCTCATCGAAGCCAGAGCGAGACTGTACGATGAACTTATCTTCTAATGGTATAGCCATCCCATGCATTTCTTCATGACTGTGTCTAGTAGTCGGTATCTTCTCGCTTATCCACTGTTTCTTCTTGATTACTCCGGACTGCCTAGCAGCCTCTAGTGAAGCAAACTGCGTAAGAGTAACCAACTCCGTACGAGCAATGGCCCTAGCTCTATTCTCGGAAAGATCGCCAGTCATGACTTCACGAATGCGATTGATCGCATCCTTATAGTCCTCACCATTCTCAATTGACTTACTGAGAGATCTTCCCATCAGCTCTCTGGTAGTCTTGTTGATGCCACCAATGTTCGCACCACCGAACTTCTCTAGGAACTTCTCTACACGTTCGTTTCTCATAGAGAATGGTGCTTGGATTTTGATACTACCTAACTTCACCTGCCCATGCTTCTTGACAATCGCCTTTGATTTGGGCTCAAGCTTTATCCTGAGCTTCTTATCCTCCTTGGTCACACTGAAAAGCATACGCTCAACGATCGGATCAAACTTAGCCTTACCAATAGCATATGGGTTCTCATATAGATCCTTGATGATCTCCTTGACGAGATTCTTCTCAACACTCTTTGGCTCAGAAGGAGTAGGATAAAGAACAGGCCAAGCAGAAGTCAAACGATCAAACTGCTCTTTGAAGAACTGTTTGAAGATCTTCTTCAAATCATAGTAATCAGATTCTGCCTGCCTCTTCCAAACATCACGCACTTGCCAGTACCGAACAGCAACAGGGTCATCCCAATTAGGCTCAGGTTCGTTCTTCGCAAACTCTTCCTTCTCAAAGATATCGCGCTTCATAGGAGTGGATTGGTTTTGTGCTTCTTCCGGCGACTGGGTCGCTGAACGCTCTGGCTGCGTCATTTGATTGGCCTTTGGAGTTTCAGGGTGGACGCCACTATCCACCGGAGCAAGACCAACGGGAGCCCACCACTTATTTCCCCACTCAACAGGCTTGTAACCATGGTACTTCTCTCGCACTTCATTGATCGTCATGATACCATGGCTTACTAAGCTAGTGGAAATCTGGCTAGAGACTTGGTTGTCTTCGATGATAGACCAAATGGCCTTGGTAACATACTGCAAAGCAATATCAGGAGGCATCATATTAGCATTGATAATGCCTTGCTGTTTCGTGAGCTTCGGGATTACATTGTCCATCCAGAACATCTTCTTCTGCTCACGAGATGTAGCAAAATTACTATGTTCCAGCAAACCAACCATCACAGGCGGAACACGCCAGGCAGCAAGAATCTCCTCACGCGATAGAGCCTTTAGCTCTGCCATCTGCATGTCCCGCTGATTGAAACTGATGGGTTTGTAGTGGAGTCCTTCTTCTAGAATGGCCAGCTCAAAAGCATTATCCACTCCACGATGCCTCCTCATCCAGTCAGCACGGAGACGCCTGTATGCTTGGTCCGAAAGAGTGCCCTCAGTCTCCAGAACTCCTTCCGGAACAGCGCTGTTCTTGAAGAACTTCTTATTGTAGCTAGTAGCCCACATATCTAAGATCAAACTGTTCTGAGCAGCAAAGCCAGGAGAAACTCCCCAATACTCATCCAAAGGATTCACATTCTTGATGTGTACTACTTCTTGCGCATCCAAGGCAATTTGTCTGCCAGTGTTCGGCTCATAGATATATCCGGCAACCTTGTACTTCGGGTGGGGGATGATTTTCATCTTGTCAGGACGAAGAGGATAGAAGCCACGAAGAATGCCCTTCTCATCTCTTACTTCTTCAATGAAAGCATTCCCACATAGCTCTAAGTATAGCCAAATCGTTTCCTGGAATTCATACCACACTTGATGGGGATTTGGCTTCTTGAAAATGTCTATGATCGGATGGTCTTTGATCTCTTCCTTGCCATTCTTGAGGAACTGGTACTCTACACCAGCAGCAGCTGTAGCTATCGTATTGGCACAAGCATAGACCCAAGGATGAGCCAGATACAAACCAAGGAAATCCTTTAGGTCATTCCCAGGATTGATCGTGCTAGGTCCTACAAAGCCATAGTTCCCATCATCGAAGCGTTCATAGGTATCATCATCATAATGTCCCTTACTAATAGCTTCCCGAAGGTTATTAGGAGGAGCTTCATTCCTACCAAACCCAAATGACTTACTGATTCGATTCCAAATCCCCATCCCTAATCCTCGCTTCTTAGATATTCATCTATCTGGTTGTAGATACCTTGCCCATCTTTCGGTATGATTCTTTCTGGCTTATCTAATGCAGAATACTCTTGCTCTTCACCTTCTGCATAATCAGCACTGAGTATTCTGACTCTTGGTTCACCGATCATATAGTAACGGTCCACTGTACGATAACGCCAGCAATCCATAGAGTGGTCATTACCATCCTTAGCATCATCAGGATCAGTTGATCTACGTTTGTAGTTCCTTATCTCAACTTGGAAGTTAATGCAGCTATGGTCGATAAAAGTCTTTCGCTTCCCGTTGTTATCACGCAGTCGTCTACGACAAAGCGAGAAACCTTCTTTGCGATCTATCTTGCGTACTGGGCGAAGATTATTGAAGAATGCAGAAGAGGATCTCAAATCCCTAATCTGCTGCATCTGGGAGGAGTCACCCTTCATATTCGTAGGCTTCACTCCTACTCCTCGGCACCATGTTTCTATTTCTTCTCCGACTTGTGGTGTCGATCTGTATCTGTACACCATCTCCTTAACCAGATAGTCACAATCGTCCTTGGTTTGCCAGATCTGCATTACAGTAGGATCTTCCCCTCCACCAGTGAAGTCGAAGAACATATCTGCAGGATACTTTGGATCATAAGAGAAATCTCCAGTATTAAGCTTGTCATCCCAATCACAGTAAAACAAACTAGTACGTGAGGGTTCTACACTTTCCTTCTGAGCCAACCAAGTGTCACGATCTAGTTCATTCCATTTCTTGATAGAATCATCAATGGGAATGTTTCCTTTCGCCCTCTTCAAATCGCCACGACAAGAAGGTAGGATTGGGCAGTCGCCACAATACTCATAGGCTTGAACAACAAGCTTCTCTCTGCTATGGAATATATCTTCAATCTCATAGATCTTTTGATTGATCCCAGAACGCTCATCTGGGCATGGTTCACTAACGTCCTTGTAGCACCAGATCATCGTCTTGGAGTTTCTTCCCTCTCTGCCTGCCTTGCTGATCAGATCGGACATCACCCCTTCTACAAACTTTCTAGTAGAAGTGTAGAGTGTATGCGCCTTCCACCCATTGTAAGAGCTCGGAACCATTTTCATCTCTTCTACTACTTCAATTTTCATCAGTTCTACTTCGTCTGCCCTTAGCTTCTGTGGGTGTGGGCTATTCACACCAGATATATTAGCAACCAGCTGCTCATACCGGCTGCCATTGGAAAGAGTAGTCTCCTCCATTATGTTCTTAGTCACCATTGCCATCTCGGCAAGTACAGGATGGAAGATATACTTGCTAGCATACTTATAGCAGCGAGATGCCTGCTTCACAATGGCACCAATACTGGCGATGTCAACATTCGGTTTCAGCAGCAACTCTGCTGCTATCAGTTTGGCCGTAGAAAGAGTCTTGTACCCCTCTCTTGGGCCAACAGCAACAATGTCCGATGCCACTTGGCCCTTGTACTGAGGAAGATCGACTTTATAGGCTTCCCAGATCATGTCCCAAGGAGTACAGTGATTCGGGCAACAATGTTCAAAAGGAACCTGCTCTCCTGTCAAAGCATATATGAATTTGTACAGTTCGGACTGCTTAGTAATTACATGCTTGGATGTTACGGCTTCATATATGATACGAGATTTTTCGAGAAAGATTTGTTCCTCGCTAGGTTCTTGCTCTTCTGGTAGCTCCTTCTTACTTCGTGTCATCTATACACTTCTGGCTGTCTACTACAAAATGAGAAACTCTAACTAGTGTCCAACGGTTTCCGTTTTCTTCTCCTCTGTTTTCTTGGATACGTAGTCTGGTTCCGCATTGTGGGCAATACTGATCATAGTTATTAGTACCTACATCATTCAAGGAACTGCAGATGCATTTCCACTTCATCCCTTCCGGAATAACTGCCCCATATGGTTTTTTCAGGAACAAGTAAGATCTTTTGTAGCTCTCGAAACTGAAGTCTGCTATTTTCTTATCCACAGCCTCACCATTACCTGGGAAGAACAAGCTTCGGAACTTCGACAGTCTTCGGCTCCCACAAATTACTGGCTTGCTTCATTCGATCCGGAGAAGCAATACCAAGAGTAATTACTGCGTCCTTGCGCAAAATGCAAACGTTGTCACTAAGTTCCTTGTGGTCCATCATCCCCCATTTCATATAGAACCACTTCAGTCCTTGGTTAGTCTGCTCCATCCTGACCAGAGTAATCCTGCGAGCGATTAGATGGTCAGGAAGAGTGAGACTACCATCAGAGCTCCTCATCTTGGTAGCATCCGCCTCAAACAACACATCACCCATTCCTTGAACTAATGCACCATACCAAACCCAGTTGTCCTTCGTGCCTTCCATGTTTCCTCCTAGAGTTAATGTGGGTCCTCTATGAACTTGTTGAACTTCTCCATCTCTTTTGCTATCCTTTGCAACGTCTCATTCAGAGTCTTGACTTCTCCTCCATATTCTTTCTTGATGTCTTCAAGATTAACATTGAGTCGTCTGAGTTCTTCTTGTACTCTATTTAGATCTTGCCTATCCTTCTGGTCAAGACCAACACTACAATTACTGCAAAACAACGCTAACAACAAACATAGCTTCTTCATAGCCATCCTCTTACACTAGCAAAATGGCAGATCTACTTCTCTTCCTTCTTCTCTTTTGGCTTGAGGAGGTCGGCTACCTTTTTCTTTTCGGCACGCAGATGCTTGATCCTGTCGAACCTATGCGGTTGGCCGACATACTCAGAAATGTCATAGACTTCGTCTTCAATTCTCTTTCTCTTCTCCATAGCCTACCCTTTGAACTCAATAGTGACTTCGAGATACTTCATTTTAGGATTTTGCCTAGTAATCATACTCAAGATCTTCACCCTGCGTGGCTGATGCAACGTATTTTCCTTCTCTTCCTGGAAACTAATATAACTGCCAGACATAGTCCTGTAAGAACCTACGATGCGCTTGCCAGGAACTACTCCTCTGATTAGGACAGGAATCTTTGCTTTTTGGTATGGTTCCTTTAGACCCTTGCTTGGTTTATACTTCATATCAGGATCGCCAATATGGCCAGAAGAGTTCCTTTTGGCAAAGGACAAAGAGACTTCGTCAGATTCACTGAAAGAAGCCATAGGTCCTAGGTCAAGACTGCCACCCACTTTCCACTTCTGTACTGCTTCACGTGGTATAGCTATTCCCCTATACATCTCCTTCCCACCAAGCTTATTCGTTTCTGCATTGTAGGAGAGAACTCCCGTCTTGACTAGATAGGCCCAGGTCTTAGCTCGTACATCATGTATACGTTTATCAGCAGCAAATTCCTCTTTGGCCGCTAGAGAAGTAGTGCCCATTATAAAATTGTTGATTCCTACATTTTTATAATCAACACTTAGCTCACTCTTGAGCTGATCTATAGTTTTACCCATTGCACGATTGAGATTGTTAGTCTCGAACTTGCTCAGCTTAGTAGGACCAACACGAGGACGCTTATTCCTCGCAGAGTTAACTACTGACGTTCCTTCTGGATTTCCTACTGGGTTGCCAAATGCTGCAGGAGTTGAACTGTCAGTAGCAGATCCTCCTACTTCTCCTGGCCTTCCTGCATGATCGAAATTACCAGAACCAGGACCACCTTTCAGGATTTCAGCCAATCTCCCCACAGAGAATCTCTTATGGAGCACAGAGGATGGCGGAGTACTACGTGGAGTAAGAAAGTAGTGCCAATTGCTCTCATCATCCAAGATCCCACCAAACGCGAAAACTGCCATTCCCTTGAAACTCACATCTGTAGCTTTCACGCGCACGGTCTTAGCGCGATTGAGCATGACAAACTCTTTGCGATCTTCTTTGAACCGTACGACATCCCGCACACCTAGTTCGTTTGTGGACCAGACATCGCTTGCCTTGACTTTTACCTTGAACACCGCGCCCTTTCCTCCTGCAAACTCTTGGGCATCTTTAAACGAAACTGAATAACTGGCAAGTGATCGTACACTAACATCTGCTTCACTTGCTCCACCTTCTATGGCTTCGCGTAGCTTCTTCGCTTGTAGTCCTTTGATTCCGCGATATACTTCAATTTCGTTACCATAATTTGCTCGTACAAAATCCTGCGTAAACTCTTGCCGTGCAGTATAGGCATCTAGTTCCTTCTGAGAAAGCGTCGGCTCTTTCTTCGTAGAACCACCACTACCATTACCACCGAGAGCTTTGGCAGCAGCCCATTCTGCAGCAGCACCAGTATGGTCAATGTTCCATCTGTATTGGCTACCCATCGTACCAAGCATCGTCTCACGATCAGTCGCCGACTCTACAAATTTAGCCAATGCTAAGTCATCCTCGCTCTGCGTGCGGAACCCTAAATGATAAGCAGCCTCCTGACTGTCACCCATCAATGACCTAGCACGTCCCCGGAGATCACCTTGCAGTTCTGCCACATATGCAAGATCTGGTTTCAGATACTCCATCTCCTTACCACTTCCTCCACCCTCACCAGATCCTCCTACTTCTCCTGGCCTTCCGGCATGATCGAAGTTCCCGCTTCCTTCTCCACCTTTCAAGATATCGACAAGACGAGCAACCTTTGGAGCAGAATCTGATATCTTGTATACTAGCATGCCAATTTCACCTACTGTAGGATAGACAAACCTGCCCGGAAAGGCAGAACGCAATTCCCTTCGTAATGTTCTGCCTATCCTTTCCTCTTCGTTGTATGTTTCTATATCATCACGATCTGGGTTGCCACCAATATCATAGGCAACCGTTGCTTCCGATCCTGTAATCACAATCGAATCTACTTTGATCTTCTTGTCCCCAAACAATTGGAATGGCCCAGAGCCAGGAGTGCTAGCTGCCTTAGCAGCAATATAGGCTATCTGTTTTACATTACGCTGCGTGAGTGGCTCATGCCCCTTAACAGAAATGGATGCAGCAGAGCTAGGAGCAGATCCTCCTACTTCTCCTAATACACCAGTATGCCCAAAGTAACCACTGCCAATGCCACCTTTGGAGATTACAAACTTAGTAAACAGATAAGGATCTATGTTCATGAGACTATTACCAATCATTCACCAAACAAAACTTGGTGCATTGCTCTAACAATTCACTATGCATTGGGTTGTTATAACGATCAGGTCCCACTTCGCAAACTAGCAACTGCTTAGCAAACGGAACCTTCTCCTTCATATAGGCTTCCATCACCACTACATAATCAACCCAACCACATAGGAGTTTGATTGTGTCCAAGGAATTCCATCTCCAGCTAACAGAGATAGCATCATGGCCTCTTTCCTTGAGAACTCTAGCTAGACCAACACTCCTGTTGGTCCCACCTTCGCACATGGTTAAGATCTTCACATTAATTCATTAATCTATAGACATCATCTGCTTCCAATTGCTTGGTATTCAATATCGGAGCATTCTTGCTGACAGAATCTCGTAGAGCTTCAAGCATATCGCCTGCAGAACCGGAAAGAGCAATTCTTTCTTCAGTTGTCATCAGGCCCATTTGTGCCATCTTATCTGCTGTCACAGTGAAGACTTCATGTAGCTTGGCTTGCAGAAAACTGCCAATGTCAATTGGCTTGGCTTGCTTCAGGATCGTTACTAGCTTCTTCATATATCCTTTTCTTCAATGATGAGCAACGTGGCATACTACTAAGTAGGCCAAGACCAACGCTCCTGCCAGAGCCAAGACTACTTCTAGAGATCGATAAAGAATTTCTTGCTTGGACTGCTGTTGCATAAGTGTCCACTCCTAAATTACTGCTAGGAATTTTTACATTCTAGTTCTCGTTCTTCCTTGGTCATTGGGGACACAGCAATATTATTCTGGTGACAGAGATCAATAGCTTCTTGGCTCCAAGTCCCTCTAGTTACAGCAGTGGCATACAGTGGCCAAGGAGCCGGTCTATGTTCCCTAGCCACACTGGCAAATATTTCTGGGAAGGACTGGCTATGTTTGGTCCCTTCTAGTTCGAAGTCCCAAGGGTCACCAGTCCGTTCTAGCAAGCGTATCAGAACTTCTTTTCTCCATAGAGCTGCCATGGTGCTTACTCTGTACCGGGCATCTCTAGAGATTACTCCCCAAGAACTACCCTCAGCGATAGTATCTGGACCAGGACAAGGATACAATCTGAACATTCCCAGCTCACCAGAGTCTAGCATCCAAGCCTTATCTTGTATATAGTCGAGGTCAGGCTTTCCCATCAAGAACATGTCATCCATAGTTAAGAGAACTGTATTCCCTCGGGCAGCCTCGATGGCCTTCAGCAAGTTCTTTGAGTAGCCAAGGTCCTTGCCCACTACAAACTTCTTTCCGTCCCAACCCAAAGCATCATCATATTCGTCCGTGACTAGAACAAAGTCCTTCTTACATTCTGGAGCAAACTTCTCCGCAAATTTCCAATAGGGATTCCATGTGTCCCTCATCTTCCAGCAGCTAGTAACTAGGATAGGAATAGGAATATTCACATCAGCTCCTGGATTTGCTCTGAGACATAGACCAAGTCATCATAACTCAAAGACTCGTGGCAAGAGATATAGAATCCTTTGTCATAACAGCTCTTCGCTCTAGCATAACCCACTGGAGTAGAAACCTGATTTCTAGTTGCTTCTTCTTCAGGAATGAGAGACATCAGTGGGCGAGTCTCAATGCCAGCTCTATCTAACCCATGGAGTAATTTATTCCTGAGTTCTGGTGTATCACATAGAATCGGGTAACCCAGATAGCTAACATTGTAGCAAAGTTTGGGTAGTATTAGGTGGTTGTTTTCTAGCAGTTCGTTCAATGTCTTAACATTCGCTTGACGATGAAGAACTACAGAGTAAAGACTAGGCCAAGCACCCAGAATCACAGCCGCTTGCAGATCAGTAGTACGAAAGTTCCAACCCAGCCTAGAGTGTCTATATCTTTCTTCAGGATCAATCACCCAAGGAGCAGTGACATGGTCTGAAGGACGAATATGATAACGTCCTTGATCCTTGAGAGATCGTACTAGCTTCTCAATCTCAGGATTGCTCGTCAACACAACCCCAAGTTCTCCTCCACCTAATACATGACTCGTATAGAAGGACAAGGCAGTAGTTTCTATTCCAAGCTCACTCCCATGAGGAACCCCATATACTTTAGTACCTACAGCCTCACAGGCATCCAAGAAGGTTCCACAATGAGTAATACTAGCAGGATAGCCAAATAGAGCTACAGGGAGCCGGAGAGAATCAGGTGGCAAGTCTATGGGCAGATCAACGTTTAGGCTATCTTCCTCTAGATCATAGCAGTCTACTTCATAACCAGCCTCTAGAGCAGCACTCACTGTAGAAATAAAGGTCAGTGCTGTAGTGGCTACTCTGTGGTAGCCATAGACCAGTCTGGTGGCTGTCAATCCTACTAATAGGGCACTATGGCCACTGTTCACTAGAATTGCTTTCTTGCTATAGGCTTTAGAAAGCTCTTGTTCTAGCTGGTGGGTATATTCCCCTTCTGATAAGCACTGACTATCAAAAGCCTCCAGCAATAGCTTTCTAGAAGCAGGGTTGCAAGTAGGCTTCCCAATCTGTATTCTTCTGTTCATTGTGCTATGCTATGCTATGCTATGCTATATTCTGACATTGCTCAACTTGGTGCCTGCCAGGATCTCTCCCATAAATACTGTTGTAGAATTTCTCTCATAAATACTGTAGGAATTTTCTCGTAAAATACTGTAGGACTGGGTGGGAAGCACCGCCGTGTTTTCGGACTCCTCTCCTCGATTTTTATGGGCCCTGCCCATTGAGATTGGACCACAAGTCCATTGCTGTTCTTTTCTGCTTATCAACGCACCCATTCCTACAGTAAGATGTCCGCCTTACCCAAACTCCAACAGTTTACCCCCTCCCTAGTGTGATTTGTAAAACTTCTCACAGGGGGACATGTTATACGACATCCTAATGCCTGTTTAAACAGTGCTGTTTTAAAAACGGGTTATTAGGCACCCACTGCCTTCTTGTTGCTCTCAGTGCTATCATCAGCAGGCATAGGTACATCCATTATGTTACGAGATCTCTTGACCACTGATTCTCTGCCATCCTTCTTCTGCTCTTGCATGACACTACTTCCTAGCAACTTGAGTCTACCTAACAGAGAAAAGTTCTTACCACTACCAGGAGGGAGCATCTTGCTGGGATTATCTAGGATTGCTTCCTCGAGCTTACGAGTCCACTTAGCCGTAAGCTGTAGATCCTTTAGCTGACTAGCTAGTTTCACTAACTCACTAGCAGGTATATCAGAGACACCGGAAGAAAGAACCTTCTCAGCTCTGGCCAAAGCAAGGTACTGCAGCTTGTCCAAATAGCTATTCACGGCTCTCTGCAATAGCAGTTTATCTGCAGGCATATTCTCGAATATATCCTGTATTTCAGATGTTTTACTGGCAGGCTCGGAATGGGTGTTAGGAGTGTGCTTAGTGGGTATGTGGGGTTGCATCCTACAGCCTTCCTTTTCCGGCTTTCCTGTCAGGTCACTAATCCTACCAGCTATTGTTTTAGACTTCACCACAT
>ERZ1292623.246-Hain-H51-01um-R1-246-length-60852-cov-16_pt2 | contig 52219 bp, 99 predicted proteins | sample MGYA00564398_ERZ1292623 | MGnify/ENA primary metagenome ERZ1292623 (study PRJEB36523, sample SAMEA6512633) | groundwater metagenome | collected 2019-01-07 | study: AquaDiva: Metagenomics assemblies of 32 groundwater samples
ACTTTTAATGTTGCTTCTAATTGTTCAGATGGTACTTTAAGTACTACTTCATCTTTCTCTGCATTGTTTTCAACATCATCTAATACTAGACCAAATGTTGTTCTTACACTGTCATCTCTTGTACCTAACTCAGTTGTGCCGTATTCTACATCTGATGGTTCAGCATCGTCTTCGTTTAATCCTAACTTACCTTCAGCTGTTGCTGATAAAGTCAAGTCAACAAATACATTTGCAAATCCATCATTTAACACAAAATTTCCGCCAGTTAAACTAGCATCTAATTCTGTATCTTCATGAACAACCTTGAAAGTTGTTCCTGTTGCTTGTACTACATCATTGTCATCATTGACAAAATATAGCCCAGATGTGGATAAGTACACTTCGTCGCTTTCTTCAGTACCAACTAAGAATCCATCACTTTCAGATGCCTTTAATACGAAAGCATATAAGTCTGCTCCTGTATCATCTTCAACTTTATCAAATTGTCCATTCAATGTCATATAACTTACATCAGTTAATGACTCAAATAGTAATTTTCCAAAGTTGTTTGGCAATGACCAAAATTCTCCGACTCTCAATACTTTCTCATCTGCATCGTCATATCTTTGGTTGTGTACAGCTGAAAGCTTGTTTAGGTATAAATCTCCGCTTATTGTTGAAGTAGATAATTCCCATACCCAATCAGCATCGCTTTCGTCTTTAGGTTCACCGAATAATTCTAAACTATCACCAGATTCTACAGTTATAACGTTGTCTTTTCCGACACTAATATAAGCTGTCTTTTCTGCTAATACATCAGAATTAAATAAGGCTTCAACTTTAACTTCCCAACCGCCAGCGAATGTCTTTGAAGTTCCTTCTTGGATTATTTTTTCTTCATCGTTAACTTTGACTATTGATGATACAACGCCAACATTAACAACGCTTACTTTTACTCCAGGAGCTACTTCTTTAGGCTCTTCACCGACTCTCAATGAAACCTTTGTGCCATCTTGTAGATTAAAACTATCTGTATCTACATCTATAATTTCTAAAGCCTTGCCCAAGAAATTGACATACAATGGTTCATTTGTGGTTACATCTGAAGCTTTTACTGGGTCGTTGAATACTATGCTATATTCAATTGCTCCCTTTTCAGTTGTGCCTAGAACTACTTCCTCACCTAGGTCTTTGTCATTTACTGCTGAATATAATACTTTAAAGTCAGAATTAAAACTTAATTCTTCTTCAACATCATATCCATCATCATCAAAGGATAATTCTCCTTTGAATAATTTAGCTATTTTAGAGTGTGTTAATAATTTAATAATTGAATCACCTAAACTTAACTCATCAATGACATAGCCTTCTGCTGCTTCTGCTGATGTGGGTTCCTCCTCCACCTTTTGAGCTTCTAGCTCTGCTACCTTAGCTAAGACTGCTTCGTCTGCTTGTTTTTGTGCTTCATCTGGTGTTAACAATCCAGAAATAGCTGCTGTCACTGCATCTGCTTTAGCTTTTTCAGCTTCTGACCTCACTTGTTCTAGCTCACTAGAGCTTGGACCAGTCAGAGCAAATGCCCCAGCAATAACAAGTAACACTGCAAGTCCGCCACATAGCCACTTTAATGTGTTATTTCTTTTGTTATCTGCCATAATAGCTCACACCTCCCGTGTGTATAATAGATAATACTGCCTAAGAAAGGCAATATATAAATGTTATCATTGCAAAATTAACTATAGTTTAGTAGTTAAACCAATAGCCTTTATCTCTCAAAAATTTCTCCGCTAATTGTAAAACCGGTGTTAAAACCATCCATTTGGGATTGTTTGTAGCCAATGCTACTGCACCAGTTAATACAAATGGAACTACAGATTTCAGCAAGAACCTCTTTACCAAATAATAATAGGTTTGCTGCCAAAATGTATATGCATCCTTTGCCATTTTAATCCTCCTTTATTTTGTTAATAAAAACATTACTATTGAAATTAGAATGGACATGGCTCCAGCCCCGCCATAAACTTTAATCATCATACTGCTCATGTATACCTTAATTTCACTTATATCTTTTTCTATTCTGTCTACCTTTTCACCTAACACAATCACTCTTTTCTCTACATCTGTTAAGGTTGTCATTTTTGTTTTACTCTCCCTAATATTTCTTCACTTATATTTTTAGACCAAGAGAACTGCGAATTAAATGTGAACCAAATTTCTCCGTATTTTTTATTGTTTTTAACTAAAGGTCTTTTGTTAATCTCTGTTGATTCCGGATAAAAAGTACAATCTAAATCTATCCATTCGTTGTCTAATTCTCTTAAGTAAATAGGATAAGAATGACCTATTTTATTACTTTGATTATCTATTGCATAACCACAACAATTTTTTATTCTGTGAGAAGGAACATTACAATTTAAAATTAAACTAATTAATAGATTAGTAAAGTCTTCACAATCGCCATAACCATCATAATAAGTATCAACTGGATATTTCCAATCTTCATTTAAATCCGATTTATATTTTATATTTTTTAATATAAACATAAAACAATTAAAGGCAGACTCATCATGAGTCTTGCCTTTTAGATTGTTGTGGGCAAGTACATTTTTCAATACTGTATCTCCAGCAAATATAAAATTTCTAACATCATACTTTCTTCCATTTCTTGCTATCCAAGTTATATCAGATTTAGGATATTTATTATTAATTGTTTCTATGGCAAGTCTTTCATTTTCTTTATCCATGTATGATTCTATCTTATTGCTCAATTGCTCATTTTCTAATGTAAGTTTGTCTACTTGAACTAATTCATTACCACAAATTAGTGGTTTAATTAAATTAAATATTTTCATCTTTATGGGGTTGTTATTAAAGTAGATTTATCTGTAGGATTATCCATCCACCAAATTCTAAAATCAAATCCACTTATTCCTGCTGAACCTCCAACACCAACAGAAACATCACTAATTGAAAAAACATAACTAGCGCTATTACACATAGCACCTTGGACTCCCCAACCTGGCCCCACTCTTGAATCTCCGCTTCCTAATTCCGTTCCAAATAATCCTGCAATATAATGTCTTTTTAAAGCAGTACTTCCTTGAATACCATAAAAAGAAACATCAAAATTTCCAGTATTAAACCCTGTTAAACTCCATGACCCTCCATTTGCTGAAAACATTCTTAAATCTGGTACACCATCTTTACCAGCTGCATCACAATACATACTACCTATAAATTCCCAACCTAATAAAAAATTATTTGCAGAATTAGGAGTTATAACTCTAAATACACTTCCAGTACCAGCACCATCTCCACCAGCAATAACATTTGTTACATTAAAACTTCCAGTTCTTACACTAGAATTATCTGCAATAGAACCTACTCTATTTATTTCTGTTGTAAAAGCATTTAATCCAGAACTGCCAGTATTAGCTCCTGTAGCTCCAACTGATAATATATCTCCAACTGCAAATTTTTCGCTTAAAGTTACAATATTACATCACCTTCTTTTATATCTTTAATCATATCATAATCTAATATTACTGACAATATTTTTAACATGCCTTTTAATTCTTCTATGCTGTCAATTTGAATAATTCCAAGTTCTGCCATGATAGTTTCTACTGGAAATTTGCTATCTCTCAAAGTAGATAAATTATTACCGATATTTTCTATGATTTTTGTTTCCATTTTAATAAACCTGTAAAGTTAGCTGTATTTGGAGTTCTGTTGTTCCGTCGAAAGTAACAGCAGCAAATCCTTCTCTTATCCATAAACTTCCACCTGCTGCAGTTGCAGGCGAACTTGTGCTGAACACTCCAAACTCTCTTAGTCCCCAAGTGCCTGATGCTGCAATTGAATTTACATCCCAAGTATATGTTACTTCTTGTGCTGTTGAGGCGTTTCTTGTTGTAAAATCTATTCTCTCTCCTGTTCTATTTACTAAATATACATTAGTGCTTCCAACTGCTCCACTTCCGCTTCCTAGTCCTAAATATCTTGGGACTCTACCATCAACACCTGCACCGCTTAACCCAGTCAATACAAGTGCTGCACCCGATCTCCCACTAACCGTGAAAACCACTTTAATATTCACCTCTATGATTCCATACCATTTTACAATATACCTCTCTTTTTGAATATATAAGTATTTTTCATTCTGCTCCTGAACGTACTGCTACAAATCCCTCTACAATGCTATCCATCAAATAGGGTTGAGGAGTATTAATGTCTAATTTTCCTAATATGGAGTGCTCCAGTATAAAGGTGCTCCCCAGACTTCTTGTTCTAACTCTCCAATCACTTACTTTCATTGATAAACTCCCAGTTGTAAATTCTAGTCTAGTCATAATATCTACCACTCCCATTTGTGCTGCTTGCAATTTTTTAATATCTAATATTATTTGTTTCAAAGTATCTGTTAAGTCTTTTATTTTCTTATTTACTTTGACTGTTAATACCTCATCATATCTATTATTCCATGGGTTGAATATATAATTCGCTTCTAGAATATCATATTGCACATTAGTTATATTAAAGTCCGGAAGATTAACTATCACAGTTTGACCCGGAGTTAATGAAACTATAGATTGCAATGTTATTAATCCTTCTTTAAATGGGTCTTTATGTAAATTTAATGTACTTTTAACCAGCTCTGCAGCTTGTTGAGGATCTATTATAGTGTTATCGTTAATTATCTTTTCTCTCAAACCGTATGAGTCTATACTTGACCTGCTCTCACCAAATTTAGCTACTGGAACAGACTTCTCATAATCAACAGTTATTAATTCATTATTTGCTGGAAGATTATCTCCAGTTGCTGTTCCAGATAAAAATATAATTTGTTTCTGGTCAAAATCTACTGCGTATTGAACTCCTGATGGTCTGGCTAGTAATTCAAATATTGTTCCAGATTTAATTACGGTTGTGCCACCAGATACTGTTACTTTAGTATTATGAGGTCTATTGCCTACTGTAAAAACAGAACCAGTTCCATTTGCGGTAAATGTCTCTTGTGTTGCTACTAATTGCTTTCCACCATAAACAAATACTCTGTTGTATAAATCAGTATCATTATCCTTAAATTGTGCTCTTAGAATATTCTTATTTGCACCGGTATTGCTTAATGTTGTGCTAGAGCTTGTTGTTCCTTTTTTCTCAAACTGCAATACTCTTGATGTATCAACATAGAAAAAAAATCCACTTAATTCTGCCAATTGTTTTAAAGCCTCAAACAATGGGGTATGATTAAAGCTAATATGATTCAATGTTGTTGTGGTAACATCTATGCTTCTAGTTAATCCCGCGCCCGCGTACTTGTCAAATATATCTATTACAATAGTGCTTACTTCCTGGTTATTATATGATTCAGGCCTGACTGTAACATCCATTAATCTAGATGAATAATCTCTGCCACTAATTCTTACTTTCTGTGTTTGCCCAGAACCCTCGAAATTTATATCTTCAACTGTTCCTCTAAAAAGCAATGTTGTTGGGGGATTGACATCTTTTTCTGCACTTATTTGCACATCATCCCCTATGTTAAAATCAGTTTTATGCAATCCATTGTAATTAGGAAATACTGCTTCAAATGATGAGGATGTGTTGTTGTCACCAATACTGTTAACTACCTGCATCGATTCCATGTCTCTATAATCTACGCTATCAACCTGGCATATATTATGGACTACCAATTATATCGCTCCTATCTTATTCAACAGCTTTTGCATTTCAGCTACGCTTTGTGGATTCTCAACATTAATGTTACCATTAACGGTTATATTTGTATTACTAGTTGTCGAAGAAGTTTTTGATGTCGGGGGTAATCTAAACCCCTGAACAAGCCTTTCTAAGTTTGCTAATTCTTCATCGTCTGCAGCAGATCTTCCTCTTCCTTTTTTATATAATTCCTGCAGTCTTGCATCTTGTTTTGTCGAATATTCAAATGCAGATTTGCCTTTCTTCCCAGTTCTTGTCAGCAATTCATCTATCTTTTCAAGCTTTTCTATTTGAGAATCGTAGGCAACATTTAAACCGTCTTCGCCTTTTTTTATTCCTAATAAAGTGGTAATTTGGTCTGTACCGGCGGTGATCCACTCTTTAGTTTTTCCAATTAAATCAATCTGCCCATCAGTCATTTTTTTTAATGCAACTGCAACACCATATATAAGAGCAATAACAGCTGCGCCTATAGCTATCCAATATATATTTGCTGCAACAAAAGCTAGACTTGCCGCTGTAGCACCTCTAATCGCTGTTGCCAAAGCTGGCAGTGATATTAACAAACTTCCAACGCTGGCAAACATGCCTATATAAGTGCCAACAACTGCAGTGTTGGCTCTCTCGAGATTGTTCTGTGAAATAATTAATCTTCTTTGGGCATTAACATATTCTTCTGTTCCTTGTTTTCCTTCTTCAGTTAATTTATTCAAAGCCTCTCTAGCGTCTATAACTCTTAATTCTGCATTTTCAATTCTGCCTTGCAAATTGTGATAGGAATCAAATATATTACCAACAGCATTAACAACATTTCCTACAGCTATTAATGTTTTAATGCTCTCTTGCCAAGATGCAGTTACTTTCTGGCTTGATGCCTGGGCATTGCTGCCTATATTATTCAATACTGCACTAGCTTCATCTACTGCTTTTATCAATATTGATACTTCAGCATCCGACAATCCTGGCATAATTTATCCTCCTCTTTTCATCAATCTATTAGTTCTTTTGCTTTCAGCTTCACTTCTAGAGTTTTGTTTTTGTATGTAAATAACCACACAGTTTCTTTCTCTTACAGTTAAATTATTCACGTTTTCTAGACTCCAATTAAAATGATTGCATATCAGCAAATCTTGTTCTAAGTCAAAATAATATCCCGACTTCATTAACGAAAATTTGTCTCACCGAACCCATTAATGCTATTAATTTCTTTCAAAATATTCAATGTCACCTTTATAGGTAATTCATCTATATCTTCCAGCTTTAGTTCAGGCTCTAACACCGACTTTACAATCAAATTTTTAGTCCTTAACTCAGCATCCTGCTCAGTCAATATTTTGGCAGCTTCTTTATGCTTCAATTCTTGTATTTTGTATTTTTTCCCTTGGATCTCGATCTCTCTAGTTTCCATCTAATTATTCCTCCTGTGTATAATAATAATACTAAAAAATTAATAAACCAAACTAATATGAACATTAATTTGACAAAAACATTATTAGTAAACTCTACTATTACAGAAAATGTTACTAATAAAAAAGTTAAAGTAAAAAACAAATTCATTTTATCCTCCTTGGTTTTGGAACTCCTTTATGATGTATAGTTGCATGTTCGCTTCTATTTGTAATAACTAAATTGGACAAATCATTGTTCTTCCAATTACCATCTATATGATGTACAATTTCTGTTGATTCTAATTCTCTATCTAATTTATTTGCCATTATCTTTCTAGCTTCTTTATGCCACCAAATAGAGCTTCCTCCTATCCATGAATGATGTTCTTCACCGAATTTTTGTGTTTTATTTATACCATCAATCATCTTTTGTCTTACCTCTTGGGGTATAACTCTTTCTTTTCCCAGCCAATATTTAACTGGATTTTCTAATTTTGCTTTACTTTGTTTTTCCTTTACTTTTTTACAGCTATGATTTTTACCCAGGAAACAACTGCATATTGTACATTTCTTGGGTAATTTTTGTTTTCCCTCTTTCCATCTTTGTCTTATTGTTTCTGATATTTTTCTTCTTTGTTCTTCATCCATTTATACATCACCAAGGATTTTATATCTATAGTGGTATATAAATATTATCTTTTACAATCACCAGGGGTTATAAAGTTGAATTTGGTCACTTATATTAACATTTGTAGTCCTAGGATTAATTGTCAATGTTTGTTCATTAATTCCCTCGCTCACTGTTGGTGCTTCCATGTCAATTAGCTTGCATCCACTCATGATCCAGAACATATCTCTGCTTCCTAGCCCTGCTCCTGAATCTGTTATTTGCAGTAACATATTAAATGTAGAGCCGCCTTTGAAATAGGCATCATAGAAAGTTTTAGTTAATACAGTGTCTCCATCTAACTTCAATACAACAGTATAGTCCCTTTCTCTAGGTATAGGAACACTTATTTCTCTGCTGCCATTTAAGTAATGAGGCCTGTCTAAATTATTGTCGACTGTTGCGCTTACTTCTCTAACAGTTTGAACGACAGTTCCACTTGGAATATGTACTCTAATATCACTCCATAAAAATGGTCTTGTTGTTGCAGCTGTTACTGTTCCCACTGCTGCTGAAGCAAATTGTACACTTTGACCTACATAATCTACATTGCATTCTACTATACCACCTTGGCTAGAATTTACTGTAAAGCTGTCTATTATGCATCCATTTACAATTCTTCTAAAGTTGCTCCCTGTTGAAACTACTTGAGAATCTTCTAATGTAAAACTCATGAATGGCAATAATTGCCCACTTGTGAAAGCATTTCCATCATTAGAATCTGCTTCTGTCACCACGTGCGTGTACGGGCTCGGTGAACCTCCATCTACATTGCTTCCCAGAGTAAATATTAACATTTTCCAATCTGTTGGGAAATAACTTATTCTCCCTGTTACATCAATTGGACCATCAACAAACTGATCTACGTTTCTATCTGTAGCTGTTGCATATCTAACTCCCACAACACCTCCTTCATCATTTAATGTATGATTCTGAACTTGACCTAGCCATTGAAAGGTTGAACCTCCAGATTGACTTGCATAAAGCCCTGACTCGTACTGAAACGAAATCTGACTTAAATCTGATAAAAAACGTGCCATTTATAAAACCTCCAAAATATTATTTTTACATTTATTGAAATTATTTCTTATTTCAATTTCTTTTAATCTAATTACCTTAAATCCATTTTCAATAGCTGTAATATCTTTTTCTTTATCTAATTTTATTCTTTTAGGTAAAGAATGCCAATAATCACCATCACATTCTATTAAAATATTAGTTCCTTTAATATAAAAATCAAAAATAAATCTATTTTTTAAAATATATTGTTCTGTAAAATTAATATTATTTTCTTTTAAAAATTCTTTAATTTTTAATTCAATAGAAGTATTTCTTTTTTGCATCTTAGCATTATTACAAGCATAACTACAAAACTTTCTTTTTATACTTTGCTTTTCTGTTAATAACATTATTTTATTACAATATAAACAATTCCTTTCAATTCTTGGTTTAATTTGTTTTCCTAAATGAGCTAGTCTGTTTTTTAAATTACTTTCTTCAGAATGTTTTTGAGTATGTCTTGGTAAACATTTACCATATCTTTCTATTTCTGTTTGAACTCTTTTTTCGTGATTCCAAGTTTTATGTTTATTAAAACCATTTCTACTGTTTGGATTTTTACCTCTTGTATATTTCATTTTAACTTCCTAATACAAAATTGAATTTCAACGTAAGAACTCTTGTATGTATCTTATGTTGTCCTTCATCAAAATCAACATCTACTGCTGATAATAATCTCCAATCATGTAAATTCCCAGCAGTGAAACTTCCACTTCCATATTGCTGAGTTCTAAATTGATTTATTACTAATTGAGTTAATCTATCTTTCTCTATTACATTCCTAGCCCAAATTCTTACTTCAATCTGCATATCAATGAAATATTGCTCACTCTGCATTCCTAATTGAGGACCAGATCCCATAGATAAATGCTTGACAGTAATAACTGGGTATGTAGCTGGTGATTGTGGATATGTTGTTGTTACAAAACTATGGCCAGTTGGTCTAGTAGAAGAAATAGGGTCTGTTATGTTATCCCTTAATATATCCCTGACAAAACTTAGTGTATCTATTAAAAAAGTATTGGTTGTTACACTAGATATTGGCATTGTGTTTTCTCCTACCTATCTCAAGGTTGTTATTAAATATTCGATTCTGAATATCAAATTGCATAGAAATAAAATTATATATAAAAGTGATTAATTAATTGTATAATAGACTATCTAAAAACTTTGATGGATAATTTAACAGCTTCCCCTAGGAACTCTCTTATCTTGGATTTGCTTCTAAATAAACTATTTCTAAAATGCATTCTTGGAGATAATTTAACTGTGCCATATTCTAATGCTTGAGCATATTCTACATTTGTTTTTACCTTTATTTCTCCTTGCTTTAAATTCAATGCATCAGCTTGTATAGAATTAGCAAATCTGCCAGTGTCGACACTTCTTTTTTCTGCTCTATTTCCAATAATGCTTTCTTGAACTTCTTGTTGAAGAAAATTACCGGCTTGAACTAATTTTAATTCTTTTTGATTAGAAATTTCTATACCTAATCTTCTAAGATTATCTTGAACTTCTCTTATTCCTTTTACTTCAATAGTTACTGGGCCATGAGTGCCTTTTACTATAACCATTTTTATGTCACCGGGTATTCTTGAGGAAGACTTCCAGTTTCTAATCTAGTGATATATGCTTTCTTATAAACTTGTTGATTACTTATATGCCAAGCTTTAACTCCAGGTTCCATTGATGTAAACCACCCAGAGCTAGATACTGGACTTCCTACATGCACTTTCCATAATCCTGAAGTGCTTACAGTTCCTCTAAAATATAATATAGAATCATTGTGATTTATCTTTCCTTGCTCTAATAAAACAGAATCAAAGCTTCCTTTTTTAGTTGAAACTGGAACATGCAATCCACTCTCATATAAATCAGTTCCGCTTGCAGTTACTGCTGAAACATTATCATCATAAGTAGAGCCTGCAACTGATGGAGCATTAAAATATCTAAAAACACACATAGTACCATAATCAATTGCCTTAGTAAAATCTGCTCTTATTCCGCTAGCTGTGGCATCCGTGGGCATTTATTCACCTCTTTTTAATTTTCTAATTAATCCTTGCTTTAATAATATTTTAGCATCTTTAATTGGTATTTCTATTATATCATGTGATTGATATTTTCCTATATATCTTACTCTGACTTTTTTATCTTTATCCATATCAACCAAATGCTTTGGCGAATCTAAATGATTTACCTAATCTTTTCAACTCCTCCATAGCCATTTCTCTATATCCTAATGCGGATTTAGTTAAATTAGTTTCACCGCCTTTGCTTACCGAAAAATCTCCTAATGAAATGCTGCTGACATCTGCACCAACTAAATTCATTGCACTTAACACGTCTGCCAATGTCAAATGAACTATTGGTCCTTGGTATTTAGCAGCTATATTTGTTGTTGAAATAGCAGTATCCCCAGTATATTGTGCTACAAATTCAGCATTTCTTTCTGCCATATTAGAAATTGGAGCGCCACTAATAGCTGTTGGTATGTCTGGGACTATAGAATTAATTTCTTCTCTTACACTCCCAACTGACCATGTAACCATTTTAACATTTTAATAACTTGTATAAAATATAAAAATAAAAAATAAAAAAATTGTTTATGGTGCTCCGACTGCTGTCCACATAAACGTTATTGATGCCGCACCTTGGCTTACTGCATAGAAACTTCCTGCAGTTACAGATGCAATACCAATTGCTCTATCTACACCACCAGAGTTAATTGCACTTGCATGAATGTATACTGGTGCTGCGGCAAATGCCGTACCAAATACTGCCCATGCTACCGAAGCTGCACTAGTTGCTATTGAACCTGCTTGAGTAAACAAACCAAATACAGTTGGGCTTCCATGACCTGTAGAAAATAATCTATTAGCACCTGCCAATACTCTTCCACCAGTAACTGAACCCGTAGCAAATATATTTTGACCCGATAATGATGCAGATGTACCTGATGCTTCAATTAAAACCATTGCACCTGCAGTCTGTAATGGTCCACTTCCTCCTACTATTACGGAGTCAGTCCATACTTGTGATTGTCTTACACCTGCTGTCTTTCCTTCTTTAACCATGTTTTATGACCTCCATTGTTGAATAAATAAAAAAATAAAAACAACTATTTAAGTTGTAGTTACTTTCGCAATTGCTGAAGTTCTTATAGCTGTTGCTGCGATTCTTTGTGTTATAACTGCTCCACTCATGTCGTGGGATACCAATTCAAAGTTTTCAACAGTTACTGATCTTTTTTCAACAATGATATATGCATTGTCTCTGTCAGTAATGTATGAACTTGTAGTTGTCATACCTGCATTGGTAGAAACTCTTACAACGTTCATTCCAAAGAGTCTTCCTACGAACCCATTGCTTAACATTTCGGTTGAACCTAATTTGTCAGCATCAACAAAAGTATCAATGTTTCTTAGGTCATTCAATACTTCCATACCAACAAAGAAAGTTGTAGGTCTAAAGTCTGAATCTTCCAAGTACTGCATTGCCCTTGTAATGTTTGGAATAGTTATAGCTGCACCACCAGTTATTGTGTTAGCTGCACTGTCTAGTGCTGTAACTACTAAACTGTTTTCATTTTCAGCTACTCTTTTGCCTGCTGTCTTGATGTTGTGCTCTAAAAGATTCCATTTTGCATCTTCAAGCAATTCTCTTGTTATTCTTACAGCCACACCGTATTTCAAAGGTCTTACGTTTGTAGCGGTATATTCATTTTGATCCATAGGTACTTCTGCACCTTCTGCAATTACTCTTACATCTTGTGTGTCCGCAGTTACTAGGTTTAAGTCGTAACTTGAACCTGGAACTTCATTTGGACCGATGTAAATTGCTGCTTCACTTCTAGGAATTAAGAACTTATCTACTTCCTCAAAAAGAGCGTCACTTATTTTTCTTGGAATAAGTAAGCTTCCTTCTGTACCTTTAGATGTAGTAAGCAATTCCTGTACAAATTTTAAATCTGCCATATTTTTGATCCTCCTTAAATTTTATCAGTCTTACGGATTTAAGTCTATTAACGTATATCCGTTTGATGCTCCTGCAACCAAAGCTCTTCCAATTTTCTTACCAGACATACCAGAATGTTCTGCGCCATCGGGTATTACTGAAGAACCTACGTTTACTACAGAGTTATTTCCATCACATGCTACTGGGTAACCACCGAATACTGAACCTACACATTGTAAGATAAATACTCCTCTTGTAGCTACTGCTGCATATGAATTTGAACCTGTTGTTTCTAAGATAATTCCATTAAATTGTTCACCACTAGCATTTGGTGCGAATTGTACATCTGCTGATACAAATGAATTCAAACCTGAACTTACAACTGCTGTTGCGGTTGAACCAAATACAAAAACACCACCACTAATAAGTGCTCTTGCTCTTCCGGAAACTATCCTAGGATTTCCACCATCAAATACAACCACTGCACCTGCTGGGTTTCCTATGTTTGCTGCTGCCATCTTGATTTACCTCCTATTTAATATGTTCAAACCTTGCAAAAGGATTTACCTTTTGGTTTAATGCCTTATATTTGGACATACCTTCTGCAGTCTTTGTTATAGCGTATCCTCTTAATGAACCAGTGCTTAAACTGTATTCGTTTGTGAATGCTGCTATACTATCATTAGATGTTTCGCTAATCACTGTTCCTTTAGTTTCTGCTTTAGGAACTTCTTTAACTTCAACATTCTTACTTGCCTTGACTTCTCTCAAACTTTCAATAAGCATTTGAACTGTTTCTGCAGTCATAGTGCTTGCATCTTTAGCATTTAATTTTAAATCTGATGCCAATGATTTATATTCAGTCCTAAGAGAGTTAAGTTTTTCTTGTTCAATTGCATTCAATCTTGCTTCTGCCAATTTTAATTTTTCAGAAACAGAGCTAAATGCTGATTCTTTTTCTCTTAATTTTGTCTCAAATTCTTGAGCAATATTAGCTTCTGCCATTTTTTCTTCCTCCATGTCTTTATGTTTTGCCTTCATGTGCTTTTTTAATTCCTCTTTATCTTCCATCTCTTTATCACATTCAGGGCAATGTAACATCTCTATAATATTTTTAGATTGTGATTCCTTTGCCATGTTTTCAATCTCCTGTTTCTTTAAATCATATGATTCCATAATAGCTCTGGAAAATCCCGCATTAGGATCTGCTGGAACTGCTACGAGTGATAATTCAACAAAATCTATTCCTTTAGCAACAAAATGTTTACCACCTTCTGTGCTTTCTTCTTCTGCTAAATCTTTGACTGTTGCTCCAATGCTAACAGCTTGAATTAACCTATCGTTTATTTTTTGTTGAATAGATTGGTCTGTTATGAAAGCTTCAAATGGAACATTCTTTCCATCAGGATTGAAGAAAACATTTTCAGTTGTTCTTCCTACAATTGAATCAATTTCATTTTTATGATCTTTTAATATTGGTTTATTTCTTAGCGTATGTGCAGATTTTTCTAATTCTTCTGCTTGGTATTTGACATTATTCCTAGTTACAGTTTCATTAATGGCAATTCCTCTTATGATGAATTTACCATTTACTCTAGTTGATTCTTGTATAGGAACACAATATTCTAATACTCTCCAATCTTTTTTCTTCAAAGACTCACCTTCAATTTTCCTTTTTATATCTGCGCAGTAAGCTTTAGGATTATTTTTATCTTGATTCTTACTTACACAATCATTGAAATCTTTATAATCACCAAAAGGCATGTTCTAATCACCTCTATCTATTTATTATTATTGAGAAATTTATATATAAAAGTGATTAATTAATTATACAATTAATTAAGAAAAAAGAAAAGAATTAACCTTCAACGCCATTAGTTATTCTTCTTCCGGGTGTCGGGTTATTTAAGTCGCTGAAGTTCCAAACATTTCTTGCTATTTGTACTTTATCACCACCGGTTAAATTAGTAGTTAATCCAGTTAGATTTCCTTGGAATGTTGGTTTTGTTATATTAGTGCCATCACTTGCAGTAATTATTCTCCCTGCAGTTGAGCTCCATATTTCATTTATCAAATCTCTAATAAATGTTGAAATACTTCCACCATAAGTCCAAACTTTAGTACCACTGTCCTCTGTCGTAATCGAAGTATTCAACTGCCATACTGTCGTATTTAACGCACTTATATTAGCTTTAGAACCTACACTAACTTCAGCTACTCTATCATGTAACGTTGTGAAATTCTTTTGTAAATTATTAAATCCATTATCTACAACTTGAAATGGAATTACTGTTGAAGACACAGTTGTGTTTGAATTTGATATATTAATTCTAACTAACCAAGTACCATTAAATGCTCCTGTAGGAACATTAAAACTAGAGTTCCATAATCCGGGCAAAACACTATCATCTAACTCTGTTGCTATAGTAGTTGGTGCATAAAAAACATTATCTGGGTCTAGAATAGTTACATTTGGAGAAGAACAACCACTATCTGTTCCTCCTGAATTAGTTAAACACATAAATCTAATATTTACTTTTTGTCCAGGTTCATAAGTCCCCAGATTAGCAAAAACTAATTGTGTTAGAAATATTAAAATTAAAAATGATGATATAATTAATTTATTCATTTTAATTCTATTAAGATTTTTATGATTTATAAATTCATTTATTTTCATTATAATCCCCCTTCTGAAATTTTTATTAATGAATTGCCTAACTCAAATGAGCTCCCTCTAATAATATTACTTCTTATTGGAAATATGGAGGGGGTATTATTAGATAATGCCCCTTGGGTAACAATAAGTGAAGTATTAAAAAATCGATAAGGGTCTATATTTCCTGCTGCACCTTCATAAATTATTATATCATCAACCAGCATTATCTTATTTGTTGTTTCTGCACCCACTCCGAAATATCTTCTTACATTATCACCAGCATAAGATTCGTTTGCTGTCGCAGCATCAGGGTCTGCAGCAGTTGAACTCCTTATTAAAGTTCTGTTTATTAAGATTGACCTTGTAGCATTAATTACAATAGAAACATTATAGAGTTTTTGATTAGCGATTGCGGCTCCTTCTCCTGCTGGACAATTATTTCTTTCTGCACCTACCCCACATTGCCAACTCCTTGCAGCAGCAGTTCCACTTGCACCTGGTCCCCAATTTGTATTATTAATACTTGTATTTAATATAAATTCTCCGGGGTCATTTGTTCTCATTATTGCAGCCCAGCCATTCGTTTGGTTTTGTCCAAATCTTAATTCAAATACATGAGCGCCATGTTCTGCAAATGAGAAATTTAAATCAGAATATAATTGGACTTCTTTTCCTAACCCACTATCAGCAGTATAAAATCCCAAGAATCTAAAGTAAGTTAAATTCCATCCCCACTTAGTTGCTCCGCCTCTATATTTAAATGCTGATTTATTGTTTATTGTTCCTTCTTCAAAATTTTCAAAAGCATAAATTTGGTCTGTATAATTAGCAACAGGTGCATCTGATCTATTAATATAAACATAATATCCTCTTTCGCCTAAAGATGGTGTATTTGCTTTATGTATTACATTAGCTAGAGTACAATAACCTCCTGTATAAGTCTCATTCCAGACATAAGATGTTATTTCTGTCTGCTCTACTGTCGGACAATCTACACCGCCACTAGCTCCGCATTCAAATACTCTTACTTCTTTAGTACAATTGCCTATTATATTACTTGGCGGAACTAATTGTAATTGGATAGGAGTATTGTTCTTTTCAAAACTTTCATTGTTACTTGCATTAAATCTAATATTATTTAACCATAAGGCTTGCCCTGACGCCCAAGGGTCTAATTTAGTATAAAGATTTAAAGTAATACTATCACCTAATGTTTTATCATTGTCTTTTACTATTACATCAAATTTGACTTCATCTTCATTATTAATTACTATCCAATAGCACCAATTATAATTAGTTAAATTAGCTATAGTTTGTTTTTCTAGCCAGTAGTAATATTTACCATTTAAGAATTTATAAGTTACCGCTATTAAATTACTATCTCTATCTCTTGCTGCATATTTATTTAATTTTTTAGTATAAACAAATCCAACATCTTTTAAATTATTTGTATTTGATTTTATATTAAATGTCTGGCAATATCTAGAGTTTGTTCCTGCTATACCAACAACTTCTTCATTACTTACTCTTATACTTCCATAATCATTTTCTACGTATGCAGGACGCTCTTCTCTTATCTTGGTACTTTCCCACGTTGCTTTTACTTCTATATCTTCACTTAAACTATCTCCTAAAACCATGCTCCACTCAACGCTTTGCAATCTTTTCTTATTGCCATGTATAACAAACTTAGAAGGATTAGGGTTAGCTTTAGTTTGCCTTTTGATTATGCAATCGCCATCTTTCAATTCTCTTAATTTATTTCCATATGTGTAAACTAATAGCTCTGTTTTTACATCAGGATTAGTTGAAATTAAATCATCTATTTTATCTAAGTTTAGCCATAAATTTCTACTAAACGACGTCTTTTTATAAACAACATCTTTGCTTTCACCGCTATGTTCTACACATACATTCCAATATGAAGAATTAACTTGTATTTCACTATAACAATCTGCCCCGCATACCTGAGATTGTGGAATTGTGTATGTCATTCCTGATAAATTTAATAAAAGAAATATCAAAGTAGCTAGACCTATTGTTCCGCCTACTGTTTTGTAATTTAATATTTCTTTCCAGCTTATAGCCATTAGCTATACACCATTTTCCAGTGATAAAACGAAGGTGAACCTACCTGAGCACCAGATATTAAAATTACAACTGTTCCGCTTACAGGAATACCTGTCAGTACACTAAGATTTCCTGTTTGTTGTGCATTTGAAATTAATTTAAATCCGTCACTATCGTTTATGCTTAGAAAATAAGTACTTCCCGTGTTAGGGCCACTTATTCCGACATAATCAACAAAACCTTGAAAACTTGTACTAACTCCGCTTACTTGAGTTGCTGCAGTTGAATTAGCTAAAATACTTCCTGTTTGAGAATAATACTCTTTCCTTGTATAAGTTGCCATTTATTTTTTCCTCCTTGATTTTTATATTCTTTATATATAATATATATTAAAGTTGTTGTTTTATTTTTTCCTAATTATATTTGTATCAATATACTCTAAATGTGCTCTTTGACGATATAATTTGGAATTTCTTCCCTCATTGGTTCTATCGAAATTTCTTCCACCTTCAATAGATGCTCTTGTTCCTTGCAAAGTATTCTCTGCTGCAGTTATAGATGATTTAGCTCTTTCTACATTTAAATCTGAACCAGTATAATCAGTCCAATCCCCTATAGTTAGCACGTCTTCTTCATCTAGCACTGCATTTCCCGACCTGCATTGATGTACAAAATCTCCTCCAGCATGATCCATGAATGCTATTCTAACTTGGCAATTTGGACATGTTGCTATTGGCATTTATTCATCCTCTTCATCATCTTCCCAGTCATAATCATCATCGTCTTCATCTTCAGAAGCTCCTAACAACCAATAATTATTCCATTCCCTCATTTTAAGTTTTCTAACTCCTCCAGATCTCTCTTTCTCTTTTGTTCTGTCAATTTAACACAACAAGGTCCACAAACCAGTAATGTGCCGTATAATAATAATCCCGGGTTAGGACAATCTTCTTTCATGCATTTATTAGGAAGCCATCTAGCTTCTTCTTTATTATAATGCATTAAATTATTAACCTCTATTCTTTGCTCAGACATTCAATATCACCATTTTTTATTTAACTGTATAATTATATTAATCTTTTTATTTAATTACCGGAATAAATGTACATCTGCAATTGCTATGAACCGGGATAACATCATAAGATTCCTGCAATCCATATAATTTCCCATTTAAACCATTGCATATTTCACAAGTTCTTTGACCCAAACTTGCTACAAACTGCACATCTTCTATGTTCTTTTCATCATAATAATCCAAACTTCCATTGACTGCTGTTCTAGTTACTTCTGTTCTTGTAATCATCATTGTTCTACTTTCTTTTGGTAAAGCAACTAAAGGATTGCCCTGTTCATTTAACTTTATCTTATTATTTTCTATAACTAGTAAATCTTTAGGCTTAACTATTTCATTAATATCTTTATTTATCTCTAAAATATTATCTTCATTAATGAATCCATTTTTTAAAACACTTTTTAATCTATGTATTTGTTTAGAGTTTAAATATCCTGCATCTAATTCTATTTGATTCATTGCTTTTAAATCTTTAAAATCATCTTTATTAATAAAGTTTAAAATACTTCTGACATATTCTTTGTAATTAAAATTAAGCCATTCTTTTAGTTCGTAATTTTCTTTTAGCTCTTCTTGAGTAAAATGTTTAGTAAATTCTTTCTTTTTATTTTTAATAGATTTATATTTATAAGCAAATGTATCAAATAATCTTGTTGCTTTCTCCGGTTCGGTATCTTTTATACCGGAAGCAAAAACATCTACATATCCATCAGATTTTCTTTTCTCAATTTTTAAACCTTTAAATGATTTAGCTGTTTCTTCTAGATTCCCATCAAAATCCTCTTCATTAAAAACTAGTCCCCATTCTTTTCTATTATAATGAAATCCTGAAGAAGTCGTTTTCATTTGACCGCCTTTGGGCGCATCTTCATTTATCACTTCAACAACTTCTGCCATAGGTTCCTCTACAGGAATACCAGCTGCATAAACTAGTCTTACATTAGGCGGAGGAGAACCCCCTCGGTTTTTATAATCGTCATACACTGATTTAGGTACTTCTTTATATTCTTTATCTCTTATAAAATATTTTCTTCCGTCATTTCCAGTTACCCAACCTTCTGTTCTATTCTGACCTGGCACTAATGGTTGAGGTTGCTCTAACTCTCTTTCTTTTTCTTCTTCAATAGTTTCTAACAATTCTTCATTAAAATCTAGCTGTCTTGCTATGTCTTTTTCTATTTCTTTTCTTAAAGAAGGGGAAAGCATCATATTAGATAATAATGGCATTAATGCCGCTATTCTTTTTATTTTATCATCATTAGATGGTTGTCCCCATTCAAATTCAACATGAGTTAATATTCCGTTAGCTGTTAAAATTCTTTTGAATATTTGTTGTTCAATTACCTTTTCAAATTCAGCTTGGAATGATTTTATTCTTCTTTCAAAAGTATCTAACTGAACTTTAGCTAAACCTTCAGGTATAGAGCCTCTTCCCATTATTACTTCTGGTATTTGTACAGAATACAATAATGTTCTTAGATTATGTTCTACTGGGAATGTGAACTTATCTCCTAATGAGCCAAAGTCTAATATTTTTATATTTGTTAATCCATCAGTAACCCATTCTTGTTTATTCTCTTGATATTCTAGCTTTTCCCTATAATTATCAATATCAACTTGGGTTGGAAGATTATCTTTATCACCTAATGCAACATGATATTTGGATTCTGCTTTCTTCCTCATTATTTCGTCCATGTAGATTTGTGTATCTACTAATGATTTTAGAATTGATTTAATTGGCTCTAGAATTCCGTAGCCATACGGGCAGTCGCCGATTATATTTATTGGTATGTAAGCAATTTCATGCGGCTCGAAATGTATATAACTATTAGCAGAAACTTTTTGTATAGATCCTAAATTCTTGGCTTTTATTTGATTGTATCCTGTTACTCTTCCTTTTTCGTCCATTATTATATACATTCTTTTTGCATCAAGAATTTTTATTTCATTAGGAACCTCATTTACTTTGCCAGCTAATTCTAAAAATCCAGTTCCTTTGGACAATGCTTCTTTTGCCCACTTTCTGAATACAGTATCCCAGTTTACATCTTTCAGCCATTGGTTAACTATTTCTTCTGCTCTCGGGTCTTCAGATTTAACATAGAATCCCGCACCAATAATCTGGTCAATATATTTATCTACAATAGCCTGAATTAATCCATGAGACTTATATAATTTTTCATTAACTCCAAAATCAAAAGGATGTTCTTCTCCTAACTCATTTGGGAATCTGATAGTAACTAATTGTGTGTCACCTTTTAATGATTCAGAAGAAAAAGTTTTAGAGCTGCCTATCTTTGGCACATAAATCAAAGCTTCCTTTGTACTGTTCACCCTATTTAAAATGTTGCTAATTATTCCCATGAATATAATATAAATGTACTCTCAGTGGACAAAGGATAATACTTTTAGTCTAAATATAATTTATAAAGGTATTTCTCTTATTGTATAATTAACCGAATAAGGGTTTGTATCCTTTTCTCTCCTTATAATACCAAACACTCAATGCTAGTGCATCAGGATAATCATCGTGGCCTCTTTCAGAATGATGTATTTTAATATCTCTGGCATTCTCTGCTATCTCTTTTTTTAAATCTAGTAATTCATAAATTAATTTCTTATGCCTGGGTATCTTTAATTTGCCTTGGCTCATTAATTTTTTTAAATTAGAATACAAATCCATTTTGGATTTCATTGTAAATGTTATGCCTTCTAACCTAGGACCTAGTATTTCTATTAAAGAATCAACGACACCTGCGCCATGACCAGTTTCGTCTATGTAAACTTTCTTGAAATGAAATTTAGAATCTAAGTATCTGACACGTGTTGTCACATCCGTCAATGGTTTATGTTCTGTTTCAGCAATAAACACAATATAAATATCTTCGCTAAATGGCGGCATTTCTGATACTATATAAACAGTTTTATCCCCGCCATATCTAGCTATATCTAGCCCTAAGCAAAACGTTGCTTTTGGTCTTATATCTCCTGCTGGCTTGCTCAATCTATTCTCACCATACTATATCCTTCATCTATGCAGCTTTCTAATAATTCAAATTCAAAGTAACAATCACTAAAGTCTACGAACTGAGCACCATATTCACATGCAAATTCATAATCAGTGCAGTCGTCTCTTTGTTCATCAATATATGCTTGTGTTATTAATCCAGACCTAACAGCATATGACCAATCATATTGATGCACTTTATATTTGCCACTTTTATAAGAATCAAAGAAGAATCCTGTTTGTGCATATCCGGTGCCTAATAAAAATATCTTTAGATTAGGTCTAGTTGCACCAGTAGGGATTATTGCTCTTCTAACTATTTCTGCTTTATGATTTTGGGTTTCATCTAATACTATCCTGTCAAAAGTTTTACCTCTAATTACCGTACCATAAGGACCGGTTGCTAAAAACTTAATGCTGCTTCCGTTATCCCATACAATTAATTCTGCTGTGCATCTGACTATATGCTGTTTTACTATCTCACTTCTATCAATTAATTCTTTTACTTTTGCAAAAAATTCTAAGTAATGCTCTTGCATTGGTGTGATAACACCGTATTTTAAATTTGGAATTAACAAGCATTCCCATACCATGAACAATCCCATTGATGTAGTTTTGCCGCCTTGTCTTGTCCAAACTCCTAATACTCTAGGGTGTTCTAGACAGCTGTCAATAAACTCTTCTTGGTAATCTTTGGCATTAAACTCTAGGTGTGTGCCTAAAGTTATTGGGGTGTCAAAGATTCCGATTTCTTTTTCTTTATCAACGCTGACTGTTTCCATTTTTCTCTGGCTCTCTCTAAATCTTCTTCATATTTATTGATTGTGATATTGATTTCAGGAATCTTTTCTATTAATCCAAGTTTCTCTAATGCTTCTAATTTCTTTGTTTGTGTATCCTTGAGAATTTCTAAATACCTAAACTTAGCTCTTGAGCCCATCTCTATTTCTTTTAAGCATTCTTTTTCTATTAATTCATATTGAGATCTTATTTCTGACAATAATTGCTCAATTGGCTCTATCTTTAATTCTCTAAAGAATCTTTTTTTTAGAATTTGTATATCATGTTTTATAGTTTGATGATGCCAATTTAATTCTTTAGCAATTTGATGAACAGTTTTATGTTCTAAGAAAAATGCTTTTTTTACTTTTTCCTGCCTGTCAAGTATTATTTCTCTTGCAGGATTAATTTTATAAACACCTAATCTTTTTAGATCTAATATTTTCATTTTCCTATAGTTTGCGTATATTTTTTGATATATTTTTACTATAGTTAAAGATTTAAGTATTTATATACTGTTTTATCTAGTTATTGACGTAAGTTAAATACTGGCATCCTTTGTTAGCTAACAAACCTAGAGCTATTAAAGCACCTTCAACTGATAATATTACACCAATTGTATATCCTAGCTTGCTCTTGACTATGGTTTCCTGTGTTTTATATTCCATAGCGCTATATGACTCTTTTAAAGTATATATTTTCTTTTCTAGGCTCATTTAATTAAAATAGTAAATTCCTTCTTAAATATTTTCAAATTTATTTCTTTATCTATGTATAAATTACATTTTCTGCATAAATATCTGCTTACTTCTAGCTTTCTATATATCCTGCTGCTGCATTCTGGGCATAGATAATTCATTATGTACCAACCTCTAGTATTGCTCGTCATCTTTTGAAAAATAATAATGCTTAAATACTTAACAAGTTTAGAACCATTTACGTTATTTCAATATTGTGGTATGGGATTCTAAACTTATACCACTTCCCATACGGGAAAAGTGATATTACTTATTTTTATAGAGCTTAAAGTATATAAAACTATTCGAAAATTAAAAGAAATAAAAAAATTAATTCTTTGTTTGTTTCTTTACTACTTTATCTCCTTCCATATGCAATTCTTGTATAGGAACATAAATACCAAACTTATGCCCTCTTTGTTTGCATGCATAGAAATGAGTAAATCCAACAGTCTCCATAAATCTCTTATTCAACAAAGATGGTTCCTTTTCTTCTTTCTCTGTACCAATCTTGGTGAACCTTTCAGGGTCAGAATACATCTTTTCTAATTCATCCCAATCTATCCCTAGCTCTTGGATATATTTTGTAGTGTCTTTTAATGGATTAACTCTGGAAACCTCAACAACCAAATTTCTTACTCTATCATGCACATCTAATCTAGCGCATGCGTAATCAAAAGGTTTATGCAAAGCAGTATATTTCTGCTGTATTTCTCTTAGTTTATCATCACATACTCTTTTCCAATCTTGCTCCCCTATTACTTTAAAATCTTGTCTTTCAGCAATAGTAGCGTTCCTAAATATATTCTCCGACATTTTTAATCCTCCAAATCATATTTTCTTTTTAATTCCTGCACCTTGTTTATAAGATGCATTGCTTCCATATTATTCTTGTGAATTTCTTCATTGATTCCACGTTTTTCCTGCACAAGTTTCTGTTGTTGTCTTCTGAAATTCATTTCTAATAATGAAAAATCTAAGTCATTTCTTCTTCTAATAATCTCTAAATCTTTATTAGAGTCTTGCAGCTGTGCTATAGTTTTCTTTATTCTGTTATATTCCTCTAAATCAGTTAACTTTCTTTGTACTTTGTTCATTTTTCTATTATCACCTCTTTGCCTTGTTCAAAACATTCGTAATACCATAATAATCTAGTATAAGCAACTTCTATAGTTTCACCATAAACTGTAAAAGATTTAGACTTTTTAGTAGAATTGTTTTTAATCTGTATAGTAATTCCTTCAGATTTATCCTCTTTTAATTTAATCATATAGTTTCACTATATTAGAAATATATTATAAATATAGTTTATTAACTGTACAATTAGTTGGATTTTAATCTGTAATAAACTGCTTTGCCTTCACGTTCTTCTAATACAATTCTTCCAATGCAATTGTTCATGTATTTGGTAAAAGTGGAAGTTGACTTGCAGCTATCTACTGTATTAGACATGTAATCAAATAAATCCCCAGAGCTTAATCTTTCCTTTTCTGTCAAGATATTAATGAGCACAAATTCAAATTTGCTTGTTTTGTTTTGGTCTATTATCAATTTCCTTACACTATCCAGACATTCTTTGAATAAATAAAAAGCAGCTTTAACGTCTGATATATCAACTATTATTTTAAATTGCGCAACAGCATGAACTATAGATAACTTCTTGATTGTCTTTAATCCTCTTCTAATTAATGCGTCTGTTATTCTGCTGTCACTAAGACCCAGCAATAAGAAATAATCTTTTGTCAATGAGTGGATTCTGTTTGAAATATATTTTTCTACATTATCTTCAAAGATTATACCAGATTTGTTTGCATGGTACCATTGAACTATTTTCCTAATGTCAGAGCATATAGAATCCGTATACATATTCCCTATTACATTTTCATCAAATGGTCTTCCTTTAAAATTAGAGCTAATAATTGCATTTAACATGTTTTGATTATCTTCTTGTGTTAATTCTTTATTGAAAAATAAACATCTCTGGAACAGGCCATTGTTTAATAATCTAAATATGGTATCATGCATGGGATAAGTCGTCAATATAATTGTGGTATTTGTATTTAGTTTAATCATATAGCCACCAAGCCCCTTTTCTATTTCTCTTTTCTCGTCCATAGCTTGTCTAAGGATTACTTGTACTTGCTTGTTATATTCCCCGGGTCTAAATACAGATTCAGCTTCTGAGAATGCTACCCAATGATGATTTGATAAGCATCCAAGTTCTATTGGGTCTTTCCAGCTATATTGCTTGCCTTTTACTTCTTTTGTTTGATTTTCTTGTAATTCATATTTTTGATTATGCTGCCTGTTAAGTTCATTTATTCCGCCAATTAAAGTCTTATCCGTGATTGATGATGGTGTAGAAGTTTTATAGCCGAGTCTATCTAATATCTTTCTGGCGAAGTTAACTCCTTCATCTTTTCCTGTTGTGGAATACGACTGCATAATTAAATGAATTCTTAAGTCTCTGTCACGTTCGTCTAGCGCTGTTGCCAGGGTGCTATATGCTAGCATTCTTCCCCATACTCTTTGCTGGACTATTTCCCTATTAAAAGCTAGTGAGAATTTTTCAAAGTAGTTGGTATTCTCTAATAGTTTTTCAAATCCCTCAGTTCTGAATTCAAATACAGGATGCCCGTTTTCTTCTGACCATTTTATTAATTCATATTTATTATATTGCAGAGTTGGATCTTTCTTGACTCTTTTTAGCCAGCCAATAAATTCCCCAACAGTCTTTCCTGGGCAATTAGCTACTATTTTTTCTACAATCTCCTGCAGTTGTTTGCCTTTTATCCCACCCTTTTTCAATAAGATAGCCAGGTTTTTGAATAAAACTAAGTCTCTTCCTCCGCGTTCAATCTTATTATTCAATGCATACTGCAGATATGGATTTGTAAGAACATCTTGATACTCTATCTCTAGCTCGACTATGTCTGTTTCTTGGTCTTGGGATATTTTATTAATTAATCTGTTTATGGTGTCATCAAATACATTTTCACCATTGACGGTCTCAACTAATGTTTTCATATTGCCGGTCTTGAAATGAGGAGCGAATTCTAGTGCTAGCCAAGTTTCTTCATTAGCTGTTGCCTTGTCAGAACCAAATTTAATGACTAGATATTTTCTAATTTGATTTCTAATAATTCTTTCATGTTTAGAAAGTTCTGGAAATAATAATCTAAAATGATAACCCCTTGATCCAGTATCCCAAAGTTCATAGCCCCAATTTCTATCTTTAAGTATTTGCTTTACTAATGTAACTTGATCTTTATTTTCATAATCCAATATCAGTTCATTAGCTTTAATTCTTCTTAAGTTTGCTTGATATTTTTGTTCATCTGTTGCTTTAGAATATAAGACATCTGCGGTCCAACCATCAAATCTGTTTTTTTGTGTTATATAGTGTAATCTGAAATCTCCATGCTCTTTATAGAAATTCTCTAGAAATATCTTCCTGTCTTCATTTAGGTCCATACTCGTCTAAACCCCTTTCTTTTATTTCTTGTATTTCATCTATCTTAGATAAATTATAAGATTTCAAATTATTATATTTATCTCTAAAAGTAATTAGGTTTCTATCTATGTCTAATATCAATCCATTGAAAATTAGTTTCTTTATTTGCCCAGAGCTATCAAATTCTTTTACAATGATTAAAGCTCTTTTGCCAATCCATTCTTTTCGAATGTTATCATTTATCTCTATTTTTAATCACCTTCTTTTAATTCTAAATCTAAAATACAAAAATAAAGAATAATTCTTGTATTTAAAGATTTCCGTTTTTATGTGGACATAAATGAATAGCTGCTGGAGGTGTTATCTCGCCGAATGCAAAATCGGCTCCACAGAGCATTGAGGTACGACATGAAAACTCCGTATTGCAACATACCGGAAAACTTACCGTACTATTCATTTATTCTATCCTTTCTCTGATTTCATATTTTTCTTCTATAATTTATTTTTTCTCTTCTTGTATATTGCCGCAATTGGGGCAACAGTTACCATCGAACCATACTTTGCAATTCCTGCATAATTTCATCGGTCTTGCGAGTGAAGTAGATGAGACAGTTGTGCACCAACCATAAGGTTTTAATTTCTACTATTAACCTTAGTCATTGCCTCTTTCACTTTCGCACCTCACTTTTTATACTTCTTATAAAAATCATATAATCTCTGAATAACCTCGTACATTGGTTCTTTAGGAATCATTTTTAATTCATCTAACTTTTTATAAAGTTCTTCAGGTATGCTTATAACTATATGATGTTTTCTTTCTTTAATTGGTATTGGCATCTTTAGTTACCTCTTCATCTTTCATTCTGTCATATACATCATCTATTTCTGATGATGCCACAAATTCTTCAGCAAATTTATATATGACATCCTCAATATCGCTTGCTAAATTAGGATATATTTTTGCTAATTCTTCTAATATAACTTTTAATTCTACAATACTTTCGTCTGTACCTACTGGTATATATTCACTTAATATATTTTCAAACTTGTTTTGTATTTTGTCTTTCATTTTGGTTTATTTCTCCTTTTACAATATCCTCTATGTGTATCTGCAAATATAGCTTCACATGTACATTCTAAATTAGGATTATAATAATAATCTATGATCTCTTTGTCATTCAAGTTCTTTTAACTCCTTTATCAAATAATCATAAATTGATTTTCTACATTTTGTACATAAATCTTTTTTGATATTATTTCCAATCATTAAATTAATATGACATTCAGCAATAGATTCTTCACTATTGCATTTATCACAAAATCTTTTAACTACCATTTTCTTTCAACTTCTTTAGATAATTTACTTTCATTCTTTACCCTGATTGTAAAAATCATCTGAATATTTTTTTAAAACTCTCCAATCTAGAGAGATTTTCTCTTGTTCTTCCAAAACTTCACATAGCCATATAGCTTCATTACTATTCATTTTCTTTCAACTCCTTTTCAATTTCTTCTTTCCAACCTTCTAAACAATCTATAAAAACTTCAGCATCATCTTGGTTTTTTAATTCACAAGCTTTAAGATGTTCTTTCATAAAGGATATTGTATCATTTAACTTTTTTAGTGTAATTTTCTTCTCTTTTATCTGTCCTTGTTTTTCTCCAGTCTTTTTGCATTTACATAAACTTGGTATGTAAACACACCAATTATCTAACTCTTCTTTTTTAGTTTTCATTTTTTGTCTTCCCATAATTCTGGATGCTTTAGCTTAACCCATTCTACAATCTCTTTAAATTCAGGTGTCTGTTTATTGGTGCACATATTATGAATTATTGTAGATAATATATAGATTAATTTTTTATCATTATTTTCATCATCTATTTTATCTGTAAACAAACTCATATCTATTTTTCTTTCATTCATTTCCATTCCTCCACAACTTTTTTGATATTCTTGTATATACCATCAAAATCTTCTGGAAACTTCTTCCTAATGAATTCTAGTTGATTACCTATTATATTGATATATGAATTATAAACACAATAAGTTAACAAATCTTCATTTAAATTAATGTGATTCTTAATAAACAATGTAATAAATTCTTTTGGTATATTTTGGAACATCACTAAATATTTGAGAGTAATTTCTTGTTGATTATTAACTAATAATGCCATAATATCCAGAAAATCCTCCTTGGTTATGTCTTTATTCTGATCTTTAATTTCTCTCCACATATGATCAACTATATCCTTCATATCTTCTTCATTTTTTGATGTTAGTGTTTTAATTTTCATTTTATCTAAAAATCATTATTACCTTCTTAGTCTTAAATACTTTTCTATCTATCTCTGCTAATATATCCTCACATTCAGTAAATAATTTATCAGTAGTTTCTATACTCGTAAACGTATCCAATCTATGATTAAAACATTCAGCTCTAAACCTAGCTATTCTTTTCATTAGATCCCTAGATAAAACATTAGGCATTTCAAGATCATATAAGTGATCCGTAGCAGCATATAGTCTTAAATCTGAAATTACATTTTCTTCTTTATCTTTATGTATTTGCTCTATAAAATTCTTATGCTCCAAAAACAAAGCTAATGCAGTTATAAATCCATTATTAAATCCAATTTCTTTTTTCATTCTAGCAAACTCCTATCTATATTTTCTAGCTGCAATTCTTCTGGCAGGTCTCTGCCTTCTATATAATCTGCAATAACTATCCCTCTACCGCATTTGTCACATTCAATCTCTAGGAAATTGCCATGCTTTGGTTTCTTCATGATTCTCCAATTACCCAAACAATTAACATCAGATTTATGTTGTGCTAATATTACTTTATCACGATATTTATTGACCAAGTTCTAATTCCTCCTTTGCTATGTCTTCTTTTGACATGCAGCATTTATTTGCATCTGTTTGATTTGAGAATATTTGTTTGCAGCTCATGCATTCAAAATCATTTGTTAAGCATCTGTATTTTCCATATGCCATTTTATTCTTTCCCTCCAATAGATATAACATTATAGTTTTGTTCTTCTTTAATATCTTTGATTTGCAAATAAGATTTTACATTTTTAAGGCCAACAAAATTTAATAATTTCTCCATTTGCATGGGGTTTAAAACAAATATATGGTCTTCATCACCATTAGTAATTTGTTTTTCTATAGGATTTGGCGATGATATAAATAAATATCCACCTTTCTTCAATACTCTATAAGCTTCTTGCAATGCTTTTAAGGGATTATGGCAATGTTCAAATGCATGGCATATAAATACCAAGTCAATTGTTTCTCCCCCTAGCCTCAATTCAGTCATATTCATGTTAGCTACTTCAGGATCTGCTGGATTACAGTCAACTCCTATCCATTTTAACCCTAACATTTCCAAAAAATTCTGCATAGATTTATCTCTACATCCCACATCTAAAACTATTGGATGCTTATTTTCTAGTATCTTATTCCCATGCTCTAGCCAAAAGTCTGTAAAAGCCCAGCTTGTATAATCTCTATGTGTTGGCATTATATCAATCCTCCTAATAAAATAGTTTTGGATATTTTTTCTTCAAAACATTTTTACAAAATTTTGAAAAATCGTTGCTGCCTCTTCTAATTAATTTCATTCTTTCCATTTCATTTCTGTTTACAATTATAACAAGTTCTTTTGTTTCATAATCTTCCCTTGCTTTAATTGCTTCTTCAACACTCATTCCTTGTCTTACAAAAGTAATTATCATCATTATCTCTCTTGAAGACAACTCTTTGCTTTTTGCCAAAGTAAGTAATTTTGTTTTATATTCATCTGGAATGTATCTTCCCATGATGTAATTAGCAACACTTACAGAAATTTTACCTGATTTTTTTCTGTTATGATTAAATCCTATTTCAGATTTTAAATGACCCGGTATATTTCCAAGCATTGTTTGTACATTTTCTATTTGAGATCTAGACCTTCCTAGTCTTACTGAAATTTCACTGTTGTTTAATCCTTGTTTCTTCAACTTTTCTATTCCCATAGCTAATTCCAATGGGGTTAAATCTCTTCTTTGTAAATTCTCAACTAGATTTTTAACTAAAAATTCTTTTTCGCTTGTAACTTCTGAAGTTAATTTAATAGGTTGTAATAAACCAACAGATTTTATAGATAACATTAACTCAGTCATATTGTCATCTTCTGTTAATCTTGTATTATCAACAACTTCTATGTCATCTATGTTTGCGTCTATTATTACTCTATTGTTATCTACAATAGCGGGTATTCTATTATACCCTAGCTTTTTGAAAGCTTGTAATCTTCTAAATCCATTTTCTAGTACGTATTTCATTTTCTTTTCTTCTCCTCCGAATAATTCTTTTAAACTCATTTATCATTCTCTTTATTTTTTGTTAAAATTATTATATGATGACCATTATCTGAATTATCACCATGAAATTCATCAACTTCTAAATAATAGTCAGAATCTACTTCATCTAGTGTTTCAGTTAATTCCCTTATAAAATCAACCATTACTATCCCAGGTTCTAATCTATGTAAGGGATAAGTTTCACTATCTTTAAATTGAGATGAAATTCTTTCAGCATATTCTTTTGCTTCCTGTACAAATTCCATGCCACCCCAGTGGCTAAATAATACTACGCTTTTAACATCATCTTTTTGAAATTGGATGCTTACTCTATCACCCATGTTTATTCACTCTCCTTTTTATATTTTTTATTGCTCCATATTCCTACTATAATAAGGAATATTCCAATTGGTCCTAATATAAAACCAATTCCAATCAATCCGCTATATAATAGAATAACAGCTATAATTATAGCAGATATTCCAAAAACCGTTGTAAATTCTCCAGAATTTTCATAAACAGTTCCATTAATCATTATAGGATTGCTTCCTGGTGATTTACTTTTGCTTTTGTCTAGTATTGTTTTCATTTAGTTTCCCTCCTCAAATACTTTTAATATTGCTTTATTGGCTGAAAAGTCGTTCTTTAGAAATTCCAGCTTAGCTTTCTTTACATTGATTTCTTTTTGCAAATTTAACTTATCATCATTTAATTTTTTCCATGAATCCATTTTAGATGATAATTCAAAAAATCTTGCTTCTCTCATAGTCTCATTTGTAAACTTTTGCTTGCCTTTATCATCTATGTCGCTAACTATTTTGTTCTTTACTGTTAACTCCATTTCCTTAACAGATTCGTTTAATTTATTAAAATTATCAAAAGTTTCTATTAAGTCTAACTCTGCGTCGTAAATCTTCTTTGGAAGGTTCAACGTTTCTTCTATTAATTCTTCTTTATTCATTTTAACATCTCCTGAATCTTTTCTTTTAAAATATTCCATTTATTTTCTGCATCTTCTATTTTTTAAAACTATTTTTACAGCCTCTAATCTTAAATTCTCTTCTTCTGTGTTTAAAATAGGAAACATAGATAAGGCTTTTTTCATATTTTTAAGCTCAAAATCTGCGCTATTTCCTATAATTTCTAATGCTTGTTTTAATTCCATTTTAATCTTTCTCCTTATAAATGAAAACTATATTTTTATTCTCATCTAATCTATAACTTATTAATTCACATTCGTCAATTCTTCTTTGTGTTTCTGATTTCATTTTTTCTGTCCCAATACTTTCCCAATACTTCTATGACATTTACTATTTCTTGTATTGTCCAATTCAAAGAAAGTTTAGGTTGTATTTCCCTAGCTTTTTGTTCCATTTGTTTTTTGTTCATTTTTTTCATCTCCATCTAATTCTAGCTATATCAAGGTTAATTTTTTGTCATTAACTCTTGTAACTTTTTAAGTTCGTTAAGAACAGTTATTCTTTGGTTTAACTGTTCTAAGGTGATATACCTATCTTCACCCTGGAAGTATTGTCTGATTTTATTTACGATTTGTTTCATTTTCGATTTACCTCCTTTATGATAATATTTTAATTAATATTATCAATATTAATAGTATTAAAGTCTTTATATATCTTTCCCTTTAATTCCAAGCAGTCAAATCCAGCTGTATTTCTTTTTTATCACCAAGATGTAGTAAATCCTTAAAGAGTTCTGCTTTCTTTTCTATCCTATCCCACATGTATGGCACATCTAATATAAAGTCCTTTTTGCTTAAGTCTGCTGCATTAATGAACCCAACAGGCCCCTTTATTGTTATTATTGCATGGAATCTTTCATTAATAGAAACATTCAGATTTCCATTTTGTATTGCTTTTATTGCGAAAGTACACGTCTTATATTTATCAAGTGGTTTGTTGATTTTTACCGGTATAGCAATATAAGTAAAATCTTTCTTTTCCATAGCTTCTTGGAATTTATTATTAAAGTCTCTGAGTATTTTATTAAGATCTTTTTCTGTAAAAGAATCATTATTGATTATGAAATTTATTATTTCTTTTTGAAGTTCTTTTGCTATTTCTGGTGTATCTTCTTTGATAGCATCTAATCCTACTAGTCTGGATTTCCCATTAGAATGCTCAACATATTTCTTTTTGATTCCCTTGTATAATGTTCCAAAAATTATGAGTTTATCAATTGTTTTTTCTAATTCTAATTTAATGAATTTGTTTTCTCTTATATTGTCTAATGAATAAAATTCACTGAATATTTCTTGGGATAATTTGTTTACAGATTCAGGATCAAATTCTGGGTTATTGGTATAATAGATTATTGAATCAGTATCACCTAATATTATTTTACCATCAAAAGTTCTTTCTATTCTTTTCACTAGCTCTGCCAACAATCTTCTTGCTTGATATGTTATGGCATCACCACATGAGAAAGAAAATATTCTTGAATATGGTGCAGTAAATTGCCCGTAAATTGAGTTCATTAATAATTTATATGCAAGACTTAAATCTGCATTTCCTTCTTTCTTGTATTGAAGTCTTTTCTCGAACAACTTTCCTATAATATCAGATATAATTCCTTTTTGTTTCTTGAAGAAGAACTTGCTGTCTAATGATATACAGTCTTGTTCCCACCTTGGGATTATAGTATCTGGTGAGATATTATAGGTCATTATTATGGATGGATACATAGAGACAAAATCATACTTGTAGCATTTCTTGTAAATTCCTGGTACAGTTTCTAGCACCATACCGCCTTCGAATGTTTGTGCATCTTGCTTCTTGTTAGAATTTAGAAGTATTCTATTTGTATTTTGAAGTAAATATTGAACTATATTGTTGCTTTGGATAATAGTGTTATGCACATTTATTGAAATGATTTCTTGGAAGCTTTGGAATGACTTAAATAAATTTATTTTATTATCTAGCTTTATGCAAAGCTCTACATCTTTGATGTTATACTCAACTAACTTATCAAAGTTTTGCCTGTACATCTGGTCTACATTTAAGTCAATTTTTTGTTCCTTCAAGTATTCTTTGCACATTTTGTTTAATGAATACCCACAATATTTCCCAAGCCATAATCTTTTGGCTGCAGACATTAAATCAAATACACCCGTACCTCCTACGTTGATATAATAAGAGCCAAATCTATGTGAGGATACTCCTTCCTCGCTTTGAAAATAATAGACTCTATCCATGTAAGAAAAACTTTCAATAGGCATAGTCCAATATTCTAATCTTTTAAAGATGTAAGGTACATCGTATGATTCTATGTTCCATCCTAATAAGTAATCAGGTTTAATATTGTTTAGATACTTTGTGAATTTTTCCAGCATGTCCTTCTCATCAGTTGCAATTATAAAAGTAACTTTATCTTGCTTATAATTTATTGGTTTAAAGCTGAATGTAGTATATTTATCTTCAAAATTATCATAGCATGTTATCAATACTATTGGTGCTCTTCCTTCTTCAACTGAACTATAATTGCCATCTTCTTTCTTGCTTGTTTCTATATCTATGTATACTTTTCTAACGTTTCTTGAATACTTTGGTTTATTCCTACTAATCCATCTGGTTAATGCTGGGACATCAGATTCATATGAAGTTTCAAATAAGTCTCTAAAATCTCTAAATTCTTGGGATTTCAATCTTCTTTTTGGTTCTATTTTTATGCAAGTCTTTCCATTTACGGTTGTATATTTTTCAGGGTATACTGTGGTTGTATTCCTGTTTACTTTGTATAATTCCTTTTCATCTATATAAAAAAAGAAGTCTTTATTTTCAAATCGGTCATATTTCTTAATACACTTGCCGTCTACAGTATCCCAGTAAAAACAGTAGATTAATTCCTTGAATTGGTTATCTTCTATAGTTTTCTTTATATCAACAAAGCTATATTCTTTCATTTGTCCCCACGAAATTAATATCTTTGGGAAGATTTAAACCATTAGTAAACCATGCAGATGCAAACCAATTTCCTTTAGTTTTCGTTCCATCTTCCAGCTCAAAACAAATTCTTTTATTAAATATAATTAGTTGTAATCCAAAATTAATATAAAGTTTTTGTCTTTTAATTCCTTCTAATGCTGTTAAAGGCATCAACAATGCAAAGGGTTTTTTTAATTCATAACTCCTTTCTATAAATTTATCCTTTAAAGAATATGGTGGATTTGTAATAATACAATCAAAATTAGAATTAAAATCTTTATCCACAAGGGTTTGCTTTAAAAAATCAGTTCTGGTTTTTATATCAGAACCAACCACCTTAAACCCGAGTCCTTCTAGTCTATTTACAAGATTTTTGTTTCCACATGCACATTCCCATATCAACCATTTCTTTTTTAAATATGGAATTAAGCAATCCAATGCTTCTTTGGGAGTTTGATAATTATCTGACTCTATTCTAGATTTTTTATTTATTTGCTGGAACTTTATTGTCATTGTTTCATCCTCGGGAATATTGTTGATTGATAGAATTTTAATAGTTTATTTCTTTCTTCTATCTCATTCCCTTCTATCAGAGCAGTTTTCAATGCTGTCTTTTTTCTATTTAATATATAATCTGGTAATTTATTTTTATAAGCATTTCGTAAATATTGTTTATTAATTCTTTGATCATAAGATAATTTTAGACCAAAATCTATAATGTAATCAGCAGTATATGGTGTTCTATATTCTATAGTATGTGCCATGCTTAGTTTGTCAACTCTTGGTAAATGATAATAAATTAATTCGTTGAATATATCATTATATTGGGTATCATATCTTTGCATTCTAGAATATCCACCGAAGACTTCATCAGCACCTGTTCCTCCTATTGCTACTCTATAGCCATGCTTAGCTATTTCTTTGAACAGAGAATACTTAGGCAATACAGAACCAAGATCTGTTGCTAGCTCATTATAATAATGCGCATTTTCATATTCATCTTCATCTATTTTAATTGGTGTTATATCATACCCCAGCTCTTTGGCATATCTTTCTGCATAAGTAAAATCATCAGAATTTTCTACGGTGAATATTTTGATATTCTGATTCATCTTATGCAAATGATGTAATATTATAGAAGAATCTAATCCTCCTGAATAAACTAGACATACAGGAATATCTGAAACAAGTCTTCTTGCAACTGACAACTCCATCAAAGAATACAAATCATTAGGTATGCAGTTTGTTAGAAAATATGAATTAAATGGCATCTTTAATTTAGAGATTATATTGCCAAATAAATCTATTATATATTGTGTTCCTGGTCTGAATTTTTTTATATTTGTAATTGGTGTTAAATCTGTATCAAAAACATAACCAAATCTTGACACCCAACCCATATAATGCATGTCAATTTCAGATTCATGATTTACTAAGCTTTTAACTTCCGAAGAGATTCCATCAATCAATCCACTTTTAGTTGTTCTGTAATATAATTGTTTCTTGCCAAACCTATCAGTATAAATTACTATTCTTTTATTAACTGTATTATATTTAACAACTGCAAAATCCCCGTCGAAGAATACAGGAGCTATATCTTTTAATAATTGAACGTCACATCTAGCTTTAGAATCTAGTTCTTTATAATTGTAGATTTCTCCATTATACAAAATAATATTATTGCCATCAATATATGGTCCATTAAACTCTGGGTCCAAACCTTGTATTGGCAATCTTACGTGGCCAAAACTTAGATTATCTTTTTGTTTAATTCCGTTAACTAATCCTCTATGCTTTATTTTTTCAAGAGATTTGTTAATATCTCCATTCCATTCGACTGCAATTCCACACATTCTTTTGCACCTCTTCTAATTCTTCTTCTCATGTTTCTTTCTCAGCTCAAAAAATTCTTCTAGTTTCCAATTTGGCAATGAGCTATGCTCATAATCATATTTCATTATTAAATACTTTGCATAATCATCAGGTTTGCTTCCTTCCTGTAGCTTTTCTATTCTTTTTCTTTGTTCTCTCCATTTCTGTTTTAAATCTGTAATATCAGATGCACTTGCATATTTATTTACCATAAATTCCTACCATTTATATTCCTGCGGCGTATCCTTTGAATAAATGTGTAAACTGTTGATAGACATAATCAATGAGCCAACTTCTAGCCGGGTTTCTTTTGCTATGTATTGCAAAAATAATGTTGCTTTTGCAAAATCTAGTGGAAAGAAGTTTATAGCGTCACAGCTTCTTTGCATTACAATTAAATTTAATTTATCGCCGTGTAATGTTGGCCTGCAGATAAAATGGTAAGCTGTTGTGCATGGCACTCTTCTGCCTTTCTTTTTAATGTCATCTTGATTTGGCATTGTTATAATTGCACCTCTGGAATATTTGTTGCTTTTTAATTTTTCAATCAATGCTTGTAATTGTGGTATTATTCTTTCACCATACGAATATGATGCACAGTTATTTCCTTCGTTGCAGAATTGGTTGAAATAGTTCTTGGTATATTCTGTCATATCCCACCAATTTTCATGCAATGAATTATTGTTAATCATATCTTCAAACCATTTTTGTGCTACTTCTAATGATAAATGTTGTTTGCTAAATATTTTGTTTGCTTTGTCTAGCATTATTTTCATGTCATCAAAATTATCAACTCTAAAATTATAGAAAATAATTTCCTTTTGTTCAAAATCTTTTGAGTCTACTTCTTTTCCTTGTACTGTTTTATCAAATATTGTTTGTCCTCTTTTCCAGATTTCTCTATATGTTTCATCTAACATTTCCACACAATTATTATAAATTCTCAAGTTTCTTAACCTCCTTTTAATATATTCTTACTGGTTCATTTCCTTTCCTACACCAACATTCCTCGTTGGAATAATAACCCATTTCATAATCAACAAATGTCAAACCATAACTATTACAATCTTGTTTACATTTGTTTAGTCTTGTATTTTCAGTATTGTTTATAGAATATAAAAAACCAACTAAGAAAATAATTAATATTAATGCGAATATTCCTAATTGTCCTTTTTTAGTTTTCATTTTTTAAACCTCAAACAATTTTTACAAGTAACTTTTCTCCATATTTTAGCTATTTTATTTTCAGTAATAGTACAAGCTTCATTACAAATATATCTATTTTTATATCCATCTTTTCTATAATGTAATATCTCTTTTTTAGTTTTGTTCAAGTTCTTTCAACTCCTTTTCTATTTCTTCTTTGTATGCAGTTAATATTTCTTTTACTGAATTACTACAACATTCTTTTTTTAATTGCCCACATACAATGCTTTCTAAATCACAATTAATACAATCTAATCTTTCTTTTAGTGCTTTTATCTGTCCTTGTTTTTCTACTATTTTTTTAATTTTATCCAATTCCCATTCGTTTAAAGTAATTGTTTTTACTGGGGTTTCTATTGATTTTGGACTATGCCGTCTAAATCTGTCTATAAATTCTTTTTTAATAAAATTAGCAGTCTTTGAATCGCTACCTAATCTTCTACCTAATATCTTCGCTTCAATTAATTTTTCTTTTTTAGTTTTCAAGTTCTTTTAACTCCTTTTCTATTTCTTCTTTAATATTAAAAAGTAATTCGTTACAATAATCATTATTCCAGCCCTGCTTGTCTCTTATTATTTCAAGAACTTTCTTTAGTGCTTTTATTTGTCCTTGTTTCTCACAATAAAAACAAGATTTTACACCTTTTTCAATATAATGTAAATTATGTTTGTCTGTTTTTTCTGGGGTTTCTTTTTTAGGTTCTAAAATACCATTTGCTTCACCCATTAGATTTAACGTTTCTAACATTTTTTTATCTTTTACTGAAGCTGTCTTCGGACTTCTTAGTATTAATTGTGGAGTTTCTTTTTTGGTTTTCATTTTACTCTCCAATATCCATTAGGATAACTAAATTGTTTCCCTGTTGTTACTTTTCTTATAGCTTTAAAATTAAACCACTGCCTTCTTCGTTTATGATATATTTTCTTTTTAGTAACTTCTACTTCCCAAATTTCAACATCAGTGGAGTCTCTATTTTCTCCATTTTCATAAACAGGATAGAGGTCTAATAAAAAATGGTCTCCAATTTTTAAATCAATATCGTGGATATGATTATTATCAAACCATTCACGATTATATTCACAATCATTTTTTTTAGTTTTCATTTTAGTAATTGCTCCTTAATCTAAATTCATTTACTACCAATTTCTTTAAGTATAATTCCATGAGTTTGTTTGCATCAAATCCAAGCATTAGGAACAGTTGAATCATAAATGCCCAGATGTCACAAAGTTCTTCCATTGCATGTTCTTCATCAACTGGATATTCTTCTGTGCACCATTTCTTGTTTTTTAAAGTATTTGCAAACTCATAAAGTTCTTCTGTCAATGCGAATATGATCTGCCTTATTTGCTCCTGGCCTTCTTTGCTGTGTAGGTTAGCGGATTTTGTCTGGTATTTTTCCATGTATGATCTGCCTATTCTAAAGAATACTTCTAGCTTATCATCAGGCAATACAGCGAAGAATTCCTTTCTCTTCTTTTCAACTTCTTCATTTGGAACATTTAGTATATTCATACAATCAATCCTCCTTTTAAATCAGAAATTAAACTATCAACTGAACTTTCTTCAGATGTTATTATTTTAGTCTTAGATAATTTTGTTCTGCCATAAAATTTATTATATCTTGATATAATATCTTTGATGTCATCAACTTCAAGGTGCTCTTCTTTGTCAGCAATAAATCTTCTTGCAATGACAATAGGATCGGTAATACAGTATATAAAATAAATTTTATCTTTGAATGCATCTAGTAATTTATTTTCGAAGTTAATAAACCAATCATCTTCAAAATCGTCATGTTTTCTTTTCCAAGAATAAACTATTTGGCTTGGATAAAATCTATCCGTGATTATGGTTTTATCATCAAAATAAGGCAATTGAGAAATAGAAAAAATATTCTCATAAAAGCTTAACACCTTATTTTTTTCAACAATAGAATTATCAATAGGTTTAGTTATAGTCCCGCCCTTAATCAGAATTGTGTTGGGAAGAGCTTTCATAAGTTTAGTTATGAAAGTGCTCTTTCCGCATTTGTCAATGCCTTCCACAATTATGAACTTGCAGGTCATTTCTTACTTTTCCTGCTTTAGCAAGTCGTATCTGAGTCTCTCTAGTATTCTTCTCTGTTCTCTTGTATCACTGGTTTGCTCTTTTAAGACCTTAAGGATATTTTCCTTTGCTTTTGCCAATTCCTCTTTTTGAAGAACCATATCTGCACCTCCCTAATAATTGAATCCAAGGAATTTGCCTTTGTTGTTTACACGCACGCATGCGACTACAGTTTTGCCAATTAGCTCTGCTGGCTTATTGACTGCAAATTTCTTGAACAGTTTTTGTATATTCGAATTTGAATGTGTAGGCCATTCTATCTTTCCTTCCTTGGTTTTCCTTAGCTTGAAAATTTCACTTGCTCTTATTTCTTTTACATCACCATCTGTCTTAGTGAATTTTTCTAATGGAGCAGTTTCCACTTTCAAATAAGGCCATGGACGTGTTATCCCCGGAGTTCTCACCGGAGGATATTTTGTGTTATCCCACTCAGTGTTTACATCAATTACCCCAACCTTCTCTAGAACAACCTTAGCCCCTTCGTGCTTTTCTACATCCACTCTCTGCCCTGTTACAGGACTTAATTCATCCAATTTATATTCCATTTTTCAGTTCCTCCTAATTTTAGTAATTTTCCGATAGTCTGGTTTGTTTATTTTTTCCAAAATCTATCTCTAGCTCTTCTTCTACTTCTAATATATTTACTCTGTTCATAAACTCTGTGATTGCTTCTTTAGACCCGCTGACTTTAATTTTGACCTTTAATGATTCATCTTCTTCTTTGCACGATGCAAATTCAAGACTTTTTCTTTCATTGTCTTCACTTATAACATTAGTTATTTTTTTCAGTATTATCTTCATTTTCAATATCCTCCTTTTTAAATTCTTCCAGAGCTATTTTGTATAGCTCTTTCATCTCCGGTATTAACACATCAAGAGTATCCCTAATATCTTTTTTAAGAAGAACTTTGAATTCACCATTATCTAGCAATTCTTTGATTTTAATTTTTATATGTTTTGAAAGGATAGAATTCAAAATTTGTTCCGTTTTAACATTGATATCAAATTTAAAACGAGATGAGTTAAATTTTTTCTCGAGAAATAAATCTAATTTTTCCTGGATATATTTTTCGTTTAGATTTTTAAAATCTGTATCATCTAATACTAATATCGACTTGCCGTCTTCAGCCTTGTACTCCATCAATTAATTCACCTTCTTTTAGTTCTAGATTTTTAATAACCTTAAAGGAATTATCATCAACTTCTTCTATAATTAATTCCTTGTTATTATATTCGCTTCTTTCTAATTCTAATTTTTCTATTAATCTCTTAGGCAAACATAAGCCTAATGTATTTCCAATGATTGTTAATTTTACAAAGTATTTCATTTCTTGTTTTATAATAATCATGACATTTATAAATATCTATATACTACAAGATATTGTTCTTGATTTAAGAACAAAACAGCAGTCTTTTTGTTCTTGTTTCTAGAACAAACAACATTTGTACATCCCCAGTACCCCCAGTACAGATGATAGAATCAGTTTATAGACTCTATTGGGTTCATAAACTTAAAAAGAAAATAACATCTGTACTTTTACTTGGGCATAAGGGACTCTTTTTTATTTAATTAACAATTGTTAATTTTGGTTTAATATCCATTTTAATTTCTAGAGCTAAGAATAAGTACAAAGTACAGATATAGTCTAGTTCTTATCTTATAAAGCTTATAAGCTAGTTATAAGAGAGTTTATCATTTGTACTCTAGGTACAGATGATGTACAGAAGATACTATTATAGCTATGAAAACTGCCTAGGCGCCCGTGTCGCTACTGATAAGTAATAACATTCTTCAGTAGATAAATGTTTAAATATGACCTATCATATCACATCATACTAACTCATACAGGAAAGAATTACATACGCATCAAACACGCTAAAAAAGTTCTTTCCGATTTAGGAGTCAATCATGATCCTACAAGAGAGCAATTCATATGGTTACAAATTCCGAAAGGAATGATAGGTTCAAATCCTATAACACAGGCGAAAGCTTGTGTGAAATTATTTGCTCTCTGATTTTGGATATATCATGCTCATACAGGCAGGGACTTCATAGGTAACAAAAGTCCAGGTACCAGCCTGGCAAACAGGACTCATAACCCTGTCCGAAATGCCCTGCCGATTTTGGGGAGCCAAATTACGCTTATACAGAGAAGGTATTCATAGCCTCTTAAGCTCGGGAGTGTGGGTTCAAATCCCACTGCATCGAAAGATGCATAGCTTAACCAGGTAAAGCACGAAAAAATTGCCTTCCTAATTTTGGAGGTGAATAATGTATGGAAATAAACGAAGCAAGAGAAGATAGGCAAAAGCCAATATTGAATAAAGAAGGAAGTTCTGTATTAAGCAGATTACCGGAAACACAATTATATTTAGAGGGAAGTAATCTAAATATTAAAGGAGATAAATTCTATGAATCTGCTAATGAGAAGCTAGATAACTTCATTAGACTTGCTAAAACAGTTGATAATGAATTTGTATTAGGATTAAGTAAATTCTTAGCTGATAATGGTCTTAAATTAAGTCCTGTTGTGTTATTGAGTGTATTAGCAAATAAGAACTATTCTTTCAATGGAATGAATTTAAACTATATATTTAATACTCCGCAAAGAATAGCTGAAGCAGTAGCTCTGAGTAAAAAGGTAAAATTAAATAATTCTTTCAAGAAACATATCTTAAAAGAAGCTCTGGAAAATATAAGTGAATTCTCTCTAAAAAAGAATCAACTGAAAGCCAGAAAGATAAAAACCAGGGATTTAATTAAATTACTTAGACCTAAACCAAAAGACGAGAAAATAGCTAAACTCTATAAAGATATTATAGAAGGCAAAGCTAAAGCCGAAGATACTTTTGTTAGGATTAAATCTAATAAGAATTTATCTGATGCTGATAAACTTAAATATCTTACCGAGAATATAAATAAAATTCCTCTAAATGAATTAATCAGGAATTTAAGATTTATCACGGATAAGGCAGACTTTGTAAATGACTTTGAACTGCAAAAGAAAGTAATGGAAAGGCTTCAATCTATTGATGATTTTAGATTCTTAAACATCTTTGACTTAATAGAGACTGCAATACATGTTCCCAAACTGGAGAAGATGTTATTTACTATAGTCAAATCATTTGTTGATAAAGTAAAAGCAAATTTTGAATATGATAAAGATGCTACAATATTATTTGACTTATCAGGCTCAATGGGTGGAGAAGGCATGGAGAAAGGATTCAAATATCTAGTATTATTATCTTTGATCTTTGACAATGCTAAATTTAGAGTATTCAGCGATGTCTTATATCCTGTAACTCATACAAACCCAAACATATTGAATTGGATAAGAGAAGGAAGACTAGCAGAAGTTTATCCACTATTTAAAGCTATAAGTGGCACAGCATTAATACAAAGCGTTAATGATTTGCTGGCTGAAGACCCAGCATTAAAGACCCTAGTTGTAATATCAGATGAAGTAAGCTGGAAGGAAGAAAGTGACTTAATCTACCTGATTGAGCAAGTTAATTTGAAACTAAAAGATAGGAAAGTCATTCTTATAAACCCAACAGTATACGCTGGTACAGTATTCAGGGATAACATTATGGCTTTTGCATCTTTGACTTCAGCAATTTTGTATAATGTGTTTATGTTCATAAACCCAAATAAATTTATACAAACTATAAGAGAATATGGAAGAAAGTAAATGTATTTTATGTAAAAGAATTTTTGAAAAAAAGAAAAGTCTTACTAATCATTTGAGATGGTGTGATAACTCTAAGTATTTAGATTATCAATTAAAATTTCGGGAGATTATATATCCATGGAAATTATAGATTGTCCTTATTGTGATAGAAGATTTGAAGGATTCAGCAAGAAACAAGTTGATAATTTCCTTCGTCAACATATCATAGCTAGACATAAAGAAAAAGTTATATTCAAGGATAGGATAAAGTAGACAAGATAAACCCAAACCCTTGGGTTATTCAGCACTTTGTGGAGAATGAATATGAGGTCACTCTCCTTTTCATTGCTCGAGTGATTATCTTGTCAACGTCCACAGTCCTGTAGTCTAGTTGGAAGGACATTAGGCTTTGGACCTAGAAGCGTAAGTTCGAATCTTACCAGGACTAATAAAGTGTTGAAAAAAATAAATAAATTAATTCAGGATATAGAATATGAAATTAAAGCTGTCTTGAATTTCAAAGGCAAGGTAATAGACAAAGGAAGTTTAGTCTTATTATTAAGAGCAATACAAAAAAGATTAGAGAAAATAAAAAGAGGTGAAATGTAAATGATATTTTTTAAAATACCAAAGGGGGGAACATTTGGAAGAGTAATATTTGATTTAACTTGTTTATTTTGGTTAGTAATATATGGTTGATCAAGAGGAGATAAAAAAGCTAGAGATGTCCGAGCAATTGTTTAGCATGGGTTCGTTATCACTTTCCCAAACATCCAACTGCTTGGGGGTAGAAAAGTACCTTCATAACATCGGCTAAATTTTCAAAATGAGGTTTAAATGAGCTTTAAGAAATTTCCGGAAATTGAAAGATTAGGACATGAAGACAATAAAGAAATTCTAGCTTTTAATGAAGACATAATAGTTATAGAAGAAAAGGTAGATGGCGGGAATTTTTCTATGTGGATAGACGAAGATAATTCAATTCACTTTGGAAGTAGAAATAGGGATTTAACAAGTGACAAAGATACCAAAATTTTTTCTAAGTTTCAAGTATGGTTAAGAAATCATATTAATATTCTACAAAAAGAAAATATAAATCTAAATCCAGATTATATTTATTATTTAGAAGTATTGCAAGTTCATACATTAAAATATGTTAATCCTCCTCATTTTATTGGCTTAGATATAAGACTACGGCACTCTAGAATTGAAGATAATTATGGATTGTTTATTTCTAGGGATGCTAAAGAATTAGAATTTCAAAGATTAAGAATACCAACAGTCCCATTAATTTGGAGAGGAACTGCTAAAGAATTAAAAAATATGGATATAAATAGTTTAATTGGAGAAAGCAGAATAGAGAATTGGAAAGGAGATTTAATTTTATAATGCCTAGTATTAAAAAAATAATCGATAAAGTTTGTATAGAATGTAAGAAAGAATTTAAAACAACATTTGCACAAAGGAATTTTAGAAAACTTTGTGGTCTGAGTTGTTCTGCTAAATACATTAATAGATTAAGAGACTATTCTTATATGAATGACTCTAATAATCCAGCATATAAAGATGGTCGTAAAAATTACAGGAGAAGAGTTTTTGAATATTTTGATGTAAGTTATTGTCATCTTTGCAAAAAAGAAATAAATAATGAAACTAAAATTATTATTCATCATAAAGATTTTAATCGTTTAAATAATGATTTAGAAAATTTAATTCCTGTTTGTTATTCTTGTCATGAAAAAATACATCAAAGAGGCAAACATGGTTAAGATGGAGGGATTGGTCATTAAAAATTACAATAGAAAACATCCATTATACAATCATCAAATGTTTGCTAAGTTAGTCACAGATGATTTTAAAGAAAACAATAAGGCAGTATTTGGAAGTGTAAAACAAAAAGAAAGTGATTCTACTAAAATATTAGACCAATATGCAACTGAAGCTAGAATAAGAAAAGCTGTATTAAAATTTGTCAACGAAGATAATCATAAATTAGACTTAAAATTAATGAGCTTAGTTCCGCATTATATTATAAAAGACATATTCAAAGAAGAAATAATTGATATAATTAAAAGTTATTCTTTTATTGATTTAAGAGAAATAAGGCATTTGTTGCCCAGAAGATGTCTAAAAGTTATAAATGATATGATGCTAGAAAAAGTAAAATGAGCAAACCAATTTGCTGCAAGTGCAATAGAAGAAAGAGTTTTGGATATTATGGTTTGAATGACCCTGATATAAAACCAATCCCATTATGCTTGAAGTGTAAAGATATGCTTGTAATGGAATTCGTTCTGAAAAGAAAAGATAAATAGAAATATATATTCTAAAATATATACAAATCAAATGATGACTAAAGAAAGTCTGGAGAGTTTAATAACAAGGGTAGAAGGAAGGCTAAATGAATTTATGGATTCAGAATATATCAAGAAACTTGCTGCAATATCTGTAAGAAAAGCAGAGTATGCAAGGATATTGTTAAAGGTAAATGAACAGGATAAAATCTTGGTGGATAATGTTTCTTATTTTATCAACATGCAGGCTATCTATCAAAATGTATTTCAGGATAATCTTTCAAGGACCAATAAAGATAAAGAATATGTCCTTAATTTTGATTCTGATAATGGCTCTAAAATATTAGTGAAAATAATGGCTCCAGAAAAAGACAACTTCTTCAGGGAATCTTGGCCAACAACATTGTACATGATAGGTGATATTGACAATAAAACTTTAAAAGAACAAGTTAGAATAGATTTACATAAATACAAAGAAACTTTTGAATACTTTAAATTTATTAAATAATTAAAATGTCCAAATGGAAAAAAGGCAGAAAATTAAAATGTTTTTGGTGTCCTAATTGTAAAAGGAAAAGAATTATTTGTGTAACAAGAAATAGAATAAATCTTGTTGGATTCCAAAAAAATTATGAATGTTTAAATTGTAAAATAGAATACAAAAATAGAAAAGAATTAGAAAAAGCACTTGATGAGTATTAATCTATTTTAATGCAACTGCATTCCATCTTATTGCTTTTAAAAATTCATCCGATGCCTCTTCACCATGAAAACAATTCATGCAAATTATAGTAGGGATAAAAGACCAAATTCTTATAGGGCCACCATATGAATGACATCTACAATTCTTACAAGTAAATAAATATTCAAATTCCATTTACAATAGGAAGAAAATATTTTAAGCCAACTAAATATTTATCATTTTCTTTTTTTACTAAAAATAATCTTACTCTGTCTTTTTGATAAATGATAATATGTGAAATAGTTTCTTTGTATTTTAAATCTAATTCTTTGATGTTTTGTTGAGTAAGCTCATCACCAACTGCAATATCTTCTAATTTCATTTTCTTTGTTTATTATAATGGACGCGTTGAAAGTATTTTAATTGTTGGTGATGTCTTCTCACGATTTATGAAGACTAGGAAAAGAGGTACACATACTCAAACCCAATGACCGCCAACTTTCCCAACAATTTACCAACTTTCTTTTCTTACGCTTTATCCATTTAAAATAAATATTGTGTTAATTTTATTATAAGATATATAATACTACTAACAAATGCTAAGCTTATTAATAATCCTACCCCCATAAAAACCCAAAATATTATTGGAACATCATCAAACCAATTCATTTTATTACCTCCGATAACTTCTTCGCACTATTATACCACGTATAATCTTTTGTAGTTTCTAATGCTTTTATTGCTTTATGTTTTACTAATTCTTGATTATTAAAACAATCACGCATAATTTTTTTAAGTTGAATTAAATTTGGTAATCCCCAACGTATAGACTCATACTGCATATCCCAAGTTACATCTACTAATTCTGTATCTATTAACCAACCATTTTCATTATTAATGTAGTCTGTTTGACCTCCGAAATTTGTCGTGATTACCGGCAATCCACACGCCATAGCCTCAATATGATTTAATCCAAAAGCTTCCGACATATTTGGAGCAACTAAAACATGCCCTTGGTTATACCAATTGGGCAATATTTTGTAATCAACTGCATCCATTGTAATAAATAATTTAGGTCTTTGTTCTTTAGGCGGAAGATTTAATTTCTCCAATTCTAAAGTTAAGTCAAAATTAGGCGGGCAATATATAGGATTAATTTTGATATACATTTCCACGTCTTCATCTTTCTTGAATTCTTCACAGAAAGCTTTTATCGCCCACTGCACTCCTCCTCTATCATTAATTCCTAGTCTCCATCCTTTTGAAACAATAAAGCTAAACTTAGGGGTTCTTCTAGATAAATCAGGTCTAAACAAGGCAGTGTTCGCCCCATGAGGTATCACATGGATTGGCGCTATATCCTTCTCCAGTAAATTAAATCTTGAAACGGTATTAAGTATTGCTTGCTTAGTATGATTACTAGGGACAATTAAACCCGTAATTCTTTTATCTTGTAAATGTTTTAACCAATATGGTGGTATACTATCTCCTTCCCAGACTATATATCCATAGAATTCTTTAGGATTATCCGCTAATATCATCCTATATTGTGGTGGTAGCCCAATGAAAATAGAGATGAAGTCTTCTGTCTCTGTAACAGTCTTGTTTGTAATCATGTTTAATTCTGCATCGTTTACAACTGTTTCCCATCCTGGCTGCAATAGTGTTTCTATTTTAATATTATATTTTTTCAAGTCATAGAGGGCATTGACTAACTGTCTTCCATGACTTGAGTAACCATCTATGCCCAGAATGTTAGCTACGAATTTTATATTTTTCATCTTCCAAACCACCTCATTATTAGAAATTTTATTACACATAATGTTGCATCACAGAATACATATCCAAATCCACTTGCAAAATGAGTATTGTTTTTATTAGTAATTCTTTCATTACAATATTGGCATCTAATATTTTTGTCAATAATAATATTTATTTCTGTATGACTTTTCATTTCTTACAACCACATATAGGATTATTTTCTAGACCTTCTTGGCAACATTTTATTTCTGTTTCTTCTGGTATTATAATACTGCCTTTCTTGCTTTGTCTTTCTTTAGGCTGCATCTCATAAATCATTATATGCCTTCTTAAATCACTTGCCAACTTGTCAAATGATTCTCTAAGAAAGGTTATTTCTAATTCTATATTTCTTAATCTTTTAAACATTTTTATCACTCCTTTTGTTTATTAATTCTATCTCTAGCTCAATTAACTGCTGGTGTAATTCCCATCTTTTTTCGTTTATACTTTTGTATATTTCTTCAATCTCTTTCAGCTCTTTCTTTATGGATTCCCTTTCTATGTATAATGTGCTTTCACTCATTTCTCTAGCTCCTTTTCCATATATTTTTCATAATCAACAATTTGATTACAATAACCACATCTTGAAACTCCAAGAGCATCCATACTAATTACTACCATTTTACCATGGCATTTCTCACAATCATGAATTTCACTTAGATTCATTTTCAAACTTTCTCCCATAGGAGACCTTTTTCTTTTAATCTCTTTTTATAATCTTCTATGAAATTTCCATGTTTACGGGAAAGTTTCTTTATAAACTCTAATATCATCTCGTGATTTGTGGATGCGAGAGTATTGTAATCTGTACGTCTATCACCGCCTGATGGAGTTAACATGTGGTATGCTTTCGCCCCCGTATGGCACCCAATTTTAAATCCTTGGATTATTGCGTTGAAGGAAAAGAATTCTTCTTCCCTGAATCCGCTAGGTGTTAAGTAATCAATATACATCATTCCTTTGTCATGAATAGATTTTTTATATAAACAACTGCTTCTAAAATGTGGTGTAGGTATTATTGCCTCTTCTCTGTAGCTGAATCCACAATCATCTCCAAACTTTAACATATTCCCGTCTTTATCTATCTCAATATCACTGATGTAAGGAGTAACAAATTGCAGTTCTCTTTCCAGCTCTGGCTGGAATGCACATGGCACAATTCCTGTTGCTATGTCATATCCTTTATCTATAACATCAATTAATTTCTTTAAATAATCCTTATCCAAAATAGAGTCATCGTCAATCCTGCAGATGTATTCTCCTCTGCCATATTTCAGGCTTTCTTTAACCATTTGTATTCTCATTCTAGATATACCCCAAGATGCCTCGTTTCTAATAACTCTGACGCAATGGTTGTTTAATTTTAACATATTAATAATGCATATTAAAAAATGATGATTGATATATGGAGTTCCTGAAGCATCATCTAAAATTATTATATCAAAATCTTGGTATGTTTGATTATGCAAGCTTACTAGCAGCATTCCCAACTCTGTGGGCCTATCCTTCGAACCTAATACAATATCGATTCTTCCTTTCTCCATAGCATTTTACCCCACATAATTTTTTTCTTTAGTATCTTTTTGAACGTTAGATGAAAATATTTCCTTCAAATCGTCCTTTGTTACACTGTTCTCTACAGCCCAATTTATCCCAGCATTGAAACTCTTGGACATTAACGATGAAATTAATTTTTCTTTATCAGCATTAAATTCACCAAGGATTCCTATTAATTTCCCAATTTCAAACCCATGCTCTGTTTTATCCCATTTATAAAATTTATAAGAATAATCAACTATTTCATTAGTTAGATTTATGGGAAATTTACCATCTACTTTAGACTTTTTGGTTTTGCTTATCAACAATATCACCGCCTTCTTTTAAATCTGTTTTCAAGACATCCATCTTGCCTTCATATAAATCACTGTTTTGCCTGTCCATTTGTTTCCTAATATCTTGAGGAATTAAGTCTATTGTATTAGTAACAACATGCTGTATAAAGTTATATTTTGTTGTATAAATTTTATATCCTTTTGCTTTTATTCTATCGCAATATTCTAGATCTTCAAATCCATTGTAGAATTTTTCATCTAGCAATCCTACAGTTTCAATTACTTCTCTAGGCAACATTACAGCCCAGAAAGCCAAATGGTCTCCTTGCATCCTTGTGAATATATCCCCTACAATTCCTACTTTGTATGGCATAGAATCATCTTTAGAATCTAATATTTTTATGAAATGTTTATCCCAATCCGGCATAACCATTGTATCATCATTTAATAAGAAAACATAATCACTATCCTTGTCTGCTAAGAACATTCTTAAACCTTCATTAATTACTTTGGCAAATCCTCTCCAATCATTCTTTAGAATAATTAAATTGAAGTTCTTGCAGCTTGTATGTTTGTATATGCTTTTTACTAATCTGCTTAAATAAATACTGTCTATATTGACTGTTGGGATTACAATTGTTATTTTTGGATTATTGTTTATCATATTTTTAGCTCCTTCATCTTAAATTCATTTGAGCTATAAATAAATTTTCGGCATGTTTTTCTATCTCTATAAACCCAAACCTCAAAGTCAAAGTTAGATGCCCAATTTTTAACAGCAAATTCTTCAAATATTTTCATTACTGGTTTTTTATTAGTTTTAACTTGAATGAATTTTAAATTACCATTTCTTAAAGCCAAGATATCCCATACTCCAAAGAAATCTACAGACTTCATAAACTTACCGCCATAACGAACTTTTTCTACTAAATATCCTTGTTCTTCTAATTCATGTTTACATTTTAATTCATTACGACTTCCCTTCTGCTTACGATTTTTTACTATTTTCAACCATCTCCTTTAATACTTGTCCTCCAGCTATATTGCTAAATTCTTTCTCAGTGCTGAAAAACATTGTATAGCACCACATCTTGTTCTTGACATGAAATGTTGTAGAACCTAATATTTGCTCAGTTGGAGGATATTGAGATATTCCTCCTATTCTGGTAGCAAATAAATACAAGCTTTGTCTTACCATCCACGAAATAAATCTATGCATGTATTTCATTTTGTAAGTTATTTTATCTTTTGGATAATCTTTATTTACCATACTTTTCCACACTCCACGCATTTATTACAGCTTCCGGTTTCTTCATGGTTTACTGCACAATGAGCATAAACTTTATGCTCACATTGCTTCTCTCCTATTTGTTTTATTACTTTCTCATGACTCATTCCCATAGCTTTTAAATTATTGTAAGCATCATCCCAAGTTTCGAATCTATTTCTATAAGGAAGTTTTGGAAAACATTTCCTCCAATAAATTCTTTCTTGAGCTAATTCTTTTAAAGTTTCTATTTCTTCTTCTGTAAATGTCATGTTAATCTTCTCCCATAAATCTAGTTATTGGCCATCCTAATCCATCTTTGCATTTACATTTTGGAGTATCACACTTCTTACAAAATTGTGGCAATGAGTTACATAATGTACAAACACAACCGCCAAATCCATATTCATTATCTTTAAATTTAATTTCAAATCTTTCTTTGTTACTGATAAAAATATGATTACAATACTTTTCTTTAACTACTAAATCTTTAATAAAACCAACCGGTTTGTATTGTATTCTAGAACTTTTTGGTCTATCATACGTATCAATAATATCTAGGCCGTGAAACATTATAATTCCTATTATTATAAATAAAAAAGTATTAATTAATAAAAATATATCATTCATTCTTTCTCTCCAAATTC
>ERZ1292623.216-Hain-H51-01um-R1-216-length-64733-cov-7_pt2 | contig 52021 bp, 68 predicted proteins | sample MGYA00564398_ERZ1292623 | MGnify/ENA primary metagenome ERZ1292623 (study PRJEB36523, sample SAMEA6512633) | groundwater metagenome | collected 2019-01-07 | study: AquaDiva: Metagenomics assemblies of 32 groundwater samples
GTACTACGACCACTGGAGGAACAACTACTGATGGAACGACAACAGGTGGTACTACGACCACTGGAGGAACAACTACTGATGGAACGACAACAGGTGGTACTACTGGTACTGGAAGCGTTATTAGTGGAAATGTTATTAATGATAATGAATTTCTAAGATATTACTTTAGATGAATATTGGAGAAATGAAAAAGAGAGTGATTGGTAAATATTTAAGTGGTCTTGCTACATTTGCGTTATCTGCTTCCCTTTTTGCACAAGAGAAAACTGTCGTGATTAATGAATTTGTTGTTGATCCGAAAAAAGATAGGACTGGTGATGGCTTTATCACTGCTTCTGACGAATTCATTGAACTATATAATTTATATGATGAACCAATTGATTTGTATAATTGGCGTTTGGAATTGATTGATACGACGCCAGAATCAAAAGCGTTGAGCGGGACAATTCAACCACAGAGCTATTTTGTTTTAATTAATCCTATTGGCTCTCAAAATAACAGTGGAGAAATAAGATTATTGGATGATATGGGAAAAGTTGTAGATTCTGTTATTTATGGAACATGGCAAGAAGCAGTAGTTATGGGTGGGAATTCTTCAGGACTATTTGACGAGTCTCTGTCACGATATCCTGATGGGGGGACTAATTGGGTTAAGACATATGCCACTATGGAGAATGCGAATCAGCCTCTATCTGGACTTGCACTTTTGATTAAAAAAATGGAAGGAAATATGGATGGAGTGCATGTTTCTTCTTCAAGCGTGTTAGATAAAAAGCTTATTGTTCAGAAGTCTTTAGATATGAAGTCCTGGAGTCAAATATATACAAATGAGGCGAACATGACTTTGAATTATGTTGATACGAACGCCTTAAATTCTGCAACGATGTTTTATCGTGCTTTTTGGAAGTGATTCCTCTCTTATGTTTTGTAAATCGTGCTTCGATGCCCTAACTCGATGACATAGATGATAAGTTGAAGATCGCGGACATCTAGAATAACGCGATAGTCATCGACTCTTAATCGATAGTATTTGCTGTTGTACATGTGCTTGACAAATGTGTGAGGACGAACTTTAATTCTATCAAGAGCTGCGCCGATTCGTTCTCTGGCTTTGGGAGGTAAAGTGGCTAATTGTTTCTTTGCTTCGTTTGTAAAAATGATCTCATACATTTATATTCAACTCTTTTTTGACATCTTTCCACTTGTGGACTTTACCTTTCTTTATGTCTTCTTCTGCGCGCGCAATGCTTTTCTTTGTCTCTTCGCTTAATTCCATTCTATCCTCGATTAAATCCCATATTAAATTTTCATAACTTTCTTTTTCGTGGAGCTTCATGCGTTTGAGTCTGTTGAGTAAATCTGTGCTTATTTGAATAGTTGTTTCCGCCATAGTTATTATATAAGTTGCTATAGTTTATAAGCTTTTCTCTGTGCTGAAAGATTTTAAAAGAGTCTTTATGGTCTAGTGAATAGAGATCATCGCAGTTTCCTAACAAATTCCTCTCTAATTGAACGTTTTTTCTCCTCGGAAAGAGTGAACAGATACTTTTTAATCATTGCTTCGGTAATAGTCATGATATAATTAAGCTTGATGATGCTATTTTTAATAGCGCCTTCTTCTTTTGTAAGTGGAATACCTTGCATGTGAGGGTTGCTTGTTATGCCTGCTAAAACAATGTTTTCATATTCTTCAAAGAGCACGAGTGCAGGACGCGTTTTAATCTCGGAACTGCCGGTAAATTGAACAAACGCCACAATGACATCACCAAACTTATACTTTCTCCCAGACCTCGTCGTATTCATTATCCCAGAGTTCTTTCATCTTCTTTTTTTGGATTTCAAAAAGAAAACGATCGTACTGAACCTCTTTTTGTTTTTTAAGTTTGAGATAAAGATGAAGAATCTTCTCAAGCAATTCATTGTATGTCTGACGCGGATGTTCCTTTGCTTCTTTAAGCTTTTCAATGACTTGTTTGTTTAATAGAATTGTTGAATCTTGGCTCATATATAATAGATGTATAACTCATATATAAGTCTTTGGTTTTTCCCTGTGCTGAAAGATTCTAGCGATAGGAAGAAGATTGTGCTGAATGTAATTTAAGCTTTCTACAAAGGTCTTCAAGAGACGCCCTATTCTTATTCTCCGCGTGAATGATAAGAGTTTTTGAAGGAACTGATAACTTACCTTCCTTTCCAAGTCGCCAGCCGTCTGATAGAACAACATAGCATCCATTGATAAGAAGTTCAAACTCACTACAATGAATGCCTTGTTCTAATCTATATCCTCCTAAAATATCCATGGCTCTCAACATTGTTTTTCTTGAAACTATGATTTCGCATTCCTCTTTTGATTGTCTAACTAGTGATTCTTGCATCTTGGGATCGTAGTTCTTCAAAGTCTCTTCATCCCTATAAATTTTATGCGTTAGATAGCGTATCATGGATAATGCGCATTTATAGAGGTAGATAAACCTTTCCCTCAAAATAATCGTTGTTTATAGGACAATACAATCAATTTAATTTCAGATTATAAAAATGCGAACCTTTGAGACGAAAAAGAGCTCTAAAGATTCGCTTAAGGTAGATTAAGAGAACTCTTATTTTAGCTGAAAATCTCGCAAATCTTTAGCCAATAATTCTAATTCGCCACCTTGTATTTCGCCATCTCGATTAGTATCGTACCTCTGTATCGTGGAATCTAAAGACTGGTGTGCTGTTTCATTCATTTTGGGTCTAAAATAAACATCTAATGCAATTAATCCAGCTATAAATGTGAGTGCGCAATAAGTTATATTTTTCTCACTTTGAGTCATTGATCCCCATGAAGTTGGGCCTATATCATATAAGGTCATTGATACTTGGGCTCTTCTTTGTATTTAAAACTTTCTGTGGAGGCAGAAGAATCCTGCCTGACGCCCTGTGAGGAGATAATGATAAGCGCTGAAGGCGGGTGCGTTCGGCGCTTCGCGCCTCACTGATATTGAGGCTATTGTTTTTGAGAAGAGGGAAGGGTTTTGAATTAAAGCGAACTACTTAAGTATGCTGAAAGATTTTGGAGATGCTTAAAGGTTTGAGCTCTTGGAAATATCAAACTTTTGATAGGAGATTTCTATAAAAATTAAAATTATAAAAAATAAAAAAATAAATTTTGGGGTTGGTTTAGCGGCGACGTGCGCCGTAATTGCGCATTAGTTTAGTAACTCCTATAACTAAGAAAGACAACGCAATAAGCCAAGCAGACATATCTTCTCCTATGTCAACGCTTATAAGAGGTAATGTATAAAGAACACCGATAAGAGTCACTAACCAAGCTGTTATTTTTGCCATATAATACCTCCTTTCAATATCTTCATTAATTATTATATAAGGAAATACTGGTTTATATATTTACTGATTTGTTTTTCTTATTGAACGTGATGTGTGGAGGGCAACGAGCTGTTGTAATTATGCGTTGATATCTTGCTTGTTGGTAATATAAATCGTCTTGGGCATCCAGTCGTGCTTTTTTATCTTTGTAATATTGTTTAATGTCCTGGTCTTTTAGTATTGTAGTATCTCTTTGGTCTTTTTGCCAGAGAGCTTCTGCTATTTTTCTTGCATCTTTGCGATATTGTGCGAATAAAGTCTTGGAAATATCGACTTTGGGGTGTTTAATTTTGGCTGAACTAAATGGATAATAGTTATCTGAAGGGGGAGAAAGGGTTTTAGGTGGGTTAGAAAAGCGAGAAGATGTAGGGGGAATGGAAAAACCATAGTTTTTGGCTTCTTGAGTTTCCCAACAGAACTCGGTTTGGGTTTCTTTGACAGGAACACCGCGCATATAATTCTTTTGTTCTGGGGGAAGACTGCGCCAGTTAGCCATACGTTCATGATATTCTGCTTCTATCTCTTCTAGAGAGCGTCTTTTTTGCATGTTTTAGAGAAGAAAGTAGATTATAAAAAGATTATGAATATTAAATTAAACCCTTAAAGGAGGAGGTTTAATCTTGTGAAAACAATGTGATCAAACGTCCTCCTTTGGGGAAAAAGAGGTGATATGAATATAATAGATATGTGTAGTATTTAAAGGTTTTGCTTATTAGTTGTATATTAAAATTGTATAAAGGCTGTTTTTTAAATTGTCGACGATAGTGGGTGTTTTTGGGTGTTTAAACAGCTGTTTAAATTTGGTTTTTTGGTGTTTTTGTCTTAAATTATTACTTTTTTATTATTGTTTGTGAGTAATTTAACATATATGTCAAATTGATTATTAGGCCTTAAAAACACAAGATTTATAAATGTGGGGGGTTGATATATCTTTATGTTTGGATGGTTATTTGGGAAAAAAGATAAAACATTAGAGAAAAAAACTGAAAAGGGATTTGATAATGTTAAAAGAGATATTGAAGTAGTTGGGAAGTGGATTAAACACCTGGATTCTAAGGATAAACAGCTGTTTGATTTGATTAATGAGTTAAAAGTGGAGATGTCGTCGATAAAAGATGAAGTTGAAAGCTTAAGAGAAGGGATAGATTTGATTTCTACAGGGGGAGGAGACAAACAGGTGTTTGAAAAATTACCTGTTCAGAACAAACAAACAGGTGTTTTAGGTGTTGAAAAAGGTGTTCAAACAGGTGTTCAAACAGGTAATTTTTATGAAATTCTTAAAGGATTAACAGGTAATGAAAGATTATTAATATTTACCTTAATGAACAGTGAAATGAAGCTGAGTTATGAAGATTTAGCCCTACTTTTAGGAAAAGAGAGATCTACTATTAGGGGGCAGATAAATTCAATAAAACAGAAAAGAGATGGTTTAATAGAGGAATTAAGTGAGAAAAATGGGAAAAAGAGGGTGTTTGTATCTGGAGAAATAAAGGAAAAACTTGCAAAATACGCAAAAGTGAGAGTTGGTAATAAAAAAGATGTTCGTGTTAATAATAAAAATAAGGAGGTTGATGCATAGATTTGGTATTAATTAGATTTGTGTGAATTATTAAATTTAGAAAATGAGAAAAAGTGAGAGAAAATTGGAATAAATTATCAATTTTTCTGAGGAATTAGGAGGAAAAGAGTAAAATGGATATGTATATACTACATTTTCGTTTAAACGACTAAATTAGTTTATTAAATAGGTTGTTTATAGCTCGCGAAGTTTTTGAATAGTTGATAATGAAGCAATTTTCTTTAATTCAGGAGATATTGAAATGAAAATTTTCTTGTTGTTTTCCTTGATTTTTAGAAGAGGAATTCCCTTTTTTATAAGGCGTTGTATGTAATCCCGAATTGAACTTTCTGTTAATGATAGCCTTTCAGATAATAAAGAATAATCTATAAGGTATCCTTGATTTTCTAGAGTATAAAGAAGCGAAAAAACCTGCATTTCTTGTTTTGTTAAGTGTTTAAATTTAATACGAACTTCTTCTTTGATAGCATCGATAGATTCTAGTATTACTGGGAGTTCTTTTAGGGGGTTGACCCCCTTATTTCCTATGTGTTGGTCTGTCTGACTGTCTGTCTGACTGTCTGCTGGAACCCCCTTATTTCCTGTGGAAATATCAAAAATTGGGGTTTTTAAGGGTTTATAGGGCAATTTTTGTGTTTGTTGTGCTTGAAAAGAAGAATATGTGTTGAAACTTTGCTGTTGGTTTGTTGGGTTTGTGTGTTGGTTTGTTGGTCTGTTGGTTTGTTGGTTTGATGGAGGAGGCGTAAGATAATTTTTTAAGAGTTCAAGTTCTTGATTTATTGAATAAAGCTGTTCTTTTAGTTCTGTTATATCTTGTTTTACTTTAAAAAATGATTCTTTAATTTTCACTTCTTCCATTTAGAGATCTATATCTTGGGAATTATAAAGATTATTGTAGTTGGGATTGGATTGTGGGTTTTGCTTTTTTTGATAAATTTGGTAGATTGTGTCTGAAAGTCTCCATCTGCGACGTTTTAAATAATCTTTTCCTTTAGGATTTTTGTTTATTTCTAAGATTAGATTTTTCTTTTTTAACTCTTCGAGAAGAGAACGAATAAATTCTTCGTCTCTTGCAATTTCCTTGCTTATTTGTGATGTGAATTTTGCTTCTGGTGTAGTTGAGAATAAATAATGAAGGATTTGCTCTGATACTTTGTCTTTTTTGGATTGTGAGATAGTTGGCATGAAGAAGAAAGAGAAGAATAATATATAAAGATGAGGGTGGTGGGAATGATTATTCCTGCGACTGAAGAGTGAATGTAAAGAATTAAATAACTAGTTCTTTGTAGAGATTGTTCGGGAGAAAATAATATGGATGAAATAAAGTATCTGAAAAAGCCGAATGGAATAAGTGAAATCAAAGATATACTTCACCCTCTTGTTCGTGAGTGGTTTTTTTCGCGCTTTGAGGAGTTTTCGTTGACGCAGTTGTATGGGGTGAAGCAAATAAATGATAGAAAAAACATATTAATTAGTGCTCCTACTGGAGGAACTAAGACATTGACTGCTTTTTTGGGGGTTATTAATTATTTAGTTGAATTGGCTTTGAGGAAAGAACTGGAGAATAAAATATATGCTTGTTACTGCTCTCCTCTAAAAGCTCTGTCTGGAGATATTTATGTTAATTTAGTAGAACCTTTGAAAGAAATAAAGGAATTGGCAAAGAAAAAAGAGATTGAAATGCAGGAAATCAGAGTTGGATTAAGAACAGGAGATACTGATACAAAGGAAAGAGTAAAACAAGCCAAGAATATACCACATATTTATGTTACAACTCCTGAAAGTCTTGCTATTGTACTTACAACCAGCAAGTTTGTGGAGGGCATTAAGGCCTTGGAATTTATTATGATTGATGAGATTCATGCATTGACTAATAAGAGGGGAGTTTATTTGAGTTTGACTCTGGAAAGACTGTGCAATTTTAGTGTTATAGAGCCTGTTAGAATTGGCTTAAGTGCAACAATTTCTCCCTTAGAAGAAATAGCTCGTTTTTTAGTGGGTAAGGGAAGGGATTGCCTAATTGCTAATGTTAAATTAAATAAAAAAATTGAAATTGGGCTTGATTATCCTGGAGAAAGCATTCTTGAAGCAGAGAATGTTGAGAGCCAGAAGAAACTTTATTATTTACTTGATGAATTAATTGAAAAAAACAGGACAACTTTGATATTTACAAATACCAGAGCAGCTACTGAAAGGATTATTCATTATTTAGATCTGCATTTTCCAAAAAAATATGCTGGCTTAATAGGGGCACATCATAGCAGCATGAGCAAGGAAAAGAGGTTTGAGATTGAGAATAGATTGAGAAATGGAGAATTGAAGGTTGTTGTAAGCAGCACCTCGCTTGAATTGGGAATTGATATAGGAAGTATTGACTTGGTTGTATTATTGAGAAGTCCGAAAAGTGTTGCAAGGGCGCTGCAAAGAATTGGAAGAGCAGGGCATAAACTCCATGAAAATCCTAGGGGTGTTTTTATTGTTCTTGATAGGGATGATTTGGTTGAGTGTGGGGTGTTAATGAAGGGGATAATTGAAAATAAGATTGACAGAGCTGAAATTCCAAAGAACTGCCTGGATGTATTGGCTCAACAGATTTATGGAATGGCTATAAGCAAAATATGGGATGTTGATGAAATGCTTGTTACAATAAGGAAGAGCTATTGTTATGAGAATTTAGGCAGAGAGGATTTTCTTGATATTGTTAGTTATTTGGCTGGAGAATATGCATTAGAGCATAGACATGTTTATGCAAAGATTTGGTATAATGAAAAAGAGAAAAAGATTGGGAAAAGAGGCAAATTGGCTAGAGTGATTTATATGACGAACATAGGGACTATTCCTGAAGAGGGGTTTATCAATGTGGTTGTACAAAGCGGGGGGGAAAAGGGAAATATTGTGGGTAAGATTGATGAAGGATTTCTAGAAAAGATGAAAAGAGGAGATATCTTTGTTTTGGGAGGAGCGAAATACCAGTTTTTATTTTCAAGAGGAATGAAAGCTTATGTTAAATCAGGAGTAACTAAAAATCCTACAATTCCTTCCTGGTTTTCAGAGATGCTGCCGTTAAATTTTGAAGTTGCACTGGAAATAGGGAGGTTCAGGAAGCTTGTAAATGAAAGATTAGATGATAAAAATAAATGTATTGAGTTTATTGCGGAGCATTTATATTGTAAAAAAGAAGTAGGAGAAGAAATTTATGATTATTTTAGTGAGCAGAAAGAGTTTGCTGAGGTTCCTGATGAAAATAAACTAATAATTGAGAAGTTTAAAGAGGAGAAGGAGTATTTGGTTTTCCACAGCTGTTATGGGAGAAGAGTTAATGAGGCGCTGGCGAGAGCTTATGCTTTTTCTGCTGCAAGATTAAGGTATAGGGATGTTGAGATAGGAGTTGGAGATCATGGTTTTTTTATTGCTGGAGAGAAACTGGATGAGGATAGAATAATTTCTTTGATAAAAAGCAAAGAATTGAGGAGCGTCTTAGCAGAGGCAATTGAAAAGACAGAGATTTTGCAGAGAAGATTTAGACATTGTGCTGCGAGAAGCCTGATGATTTTGAGAAACTATAAGGGAAGAGAGAAAAGTGTGGGAAAACAGCAAGTGCATTCAGGATTTTTGCTGGCTGCTGTGAGAAAGATAAGCAATGTGTTTCCTATACTGCGCGAGGCGAGGCGCGAGGTTTTGGAAGATGTGATGGATATTGGGAATGCGGAGAAAGTTTTGAAATGGATTGAAGAAGGAAAAGTTAAAGTAAAGCGAATAAGAACGCTGTTGGTGTCGCCGTTTGGTGTAAATTTAATAATACAGGGGCGCTCGGACTTGATTAAAATGGAAGATAGGGCGAGTTTCTTAAAGAGAATGCATGAACTGCATTTGAAAGTGATTGATAGTAAAAAGAATAGTTAGGATGGTTTGATAGTATATTTAGTTGATGAAAAGATTGAGGGGCCACATAGAAAGATTTATATATTTTGTAGACGTACAAAAAGTATGCCTTATAGAGAAATAAAAGTCAGGAACAACAATAAATATTACTATAGAGCAATCTCTCTAAGAAAAGGGAGAAAGGTTGTGAAAAGAAGATATTACTTAGGAAAAAATCTTTCACCCGAAAGTCTGAAGGATAAAGAAAGCAGAGTGGACGCTACGCTTCGTTTAGACAAAAGTAAGAAGAGTATTGCTGTAATAAAAGATAAAATTATTTCTGTACTTAAAAGATATCGTGTTAAAAGAGCCGGCATCTTTGGCAGTTATGCGCGGGGAGAGAACAAAGAAGGCAGTGATGTTGATATTCTTATTGAGCCGCCTAAGGGAATGGGTCTTGCTTTTGTCGCTCTATCTCTAGATTTAGAAAAGTCTCTTGGGAAAAAAGTTGATGTTCTAACATATGATGGAATAAGCCCTTATTTAAAAAAGTCGATAATGGAAGATGAGCAGAGGGTATTATGACAAAACATAGTGATGTACCCTATATTCAGCACATGCTTGAAGCTATTGAAGATATAGAAGAATCTATAGGGGATTTGTCAAAAGAGGAATTCGTAGCAAATAAAGACGCACGAGATGCTAATATAAGAAGGCTTGAAATTATTGGTGAGGCAGTCAAAAATCTTTCAAAAGAATTTAGAGAGAAGAATAGTGAAATTGAATGGAATAAAATTGCAGGGACAAGAGACAAGGTTATTCATAATTACTTCGGAGTTAACCTTGCCATTGTTTGGGAAATCATAAAGAAAGACCTTCCTGAACTCAAGAAAAAACTAAAGAAGATAGTATAGTGAGAAAACAGTGTTAGGAAAGTAGTGAAAGAATTTTATCTTTCTTCTGAATGAGTTTGTTGTGTAGTGTTTTTCGTGATGTAGTTTTCTAATGTTAAACGGTTTATGCTTCCGAGATAGTTTTCTTTGCTGTTGTCTCCTCTGCTTGCCCCTAAGTAAATATTTACGCGGTTTAGATAGTTAGGAATGAGATAAATCCCTGCGCCTTCTGGAAGAATTTTGTCTTTGAGAGGTGTTTCATTAAGGAATTCGCGCTGCTCTTGTAAAGACCATATTTTATCCTCGCCTGCTGAAAGAGCGATTGTTTGCTGGACAATTGCATCAATATCTTTTGGTTTAGGTTTTTGAGGTGTTATGTCCTTGGCCTTTAGGATGGGGTACATGCCTATACTTATTGATAGTGTAAGTGTAGTCAATAGCGTACATCCAATAAAACAATTTTTGAACTTTTGGGATATCATGCTTTTTCAAGTGTTTGGGAATTTATAAATCTATTTCTTGGTTGTTATCTTGGGAAGTGGTGAAAAAGCTTAATTAGGTGTTATTAATATTGTTTATATGGTAAAGATAAATTATATTGGGAAATGTGTGCTTATTGATGGAGGAAAAGAAAGAATTTTAGTTGTGGGGGATTTGCATTTTGGATATGCTGAGAGATTAAAAATAGGTGGGGTTGAGATAGAAGAGAAGAGATTTCTTGAAATGATTGAAGAATTTGATGAAATTTTCTTGAAAGTTGGGAGGGGAATAAGTAAAATTGTTTTACTTGGTGATTTGAAACATGGTTTTTCTGAATTAAGTATAAATGAAAGAGAGGAATTGGGGCGGTTTTTTGATTATTTAGGGGGAAAATGTGGGGAGATTGTTGTTATTAGAGGAAATCATGATAATTATTTATTAAATATAACTAAAAGGAGAGGATTGGAAATTAAAGAAAGTTATTTTGGAGAGGGATGTTTTTTTATGCATGGAGATCAAGAAATTAAAGAAATGTTGGGCGAGAAAGTTGGTGTTGTTATAATGGCGCATTTACATCCTATTGTGGAGTTGCGAGGGGGAGTGAAAAGTGAAAAATATAAATGTTTTTTAGAGGGGAATTATAAGGGAAAGAAAATAATTATCTTGCCTAGTTTTGCTGATGTTGGAGGCGGACTTGATGTTCGGGAAATAATAAGGAAAAAAATATTTGGATTTAATTGGAAAAAGTTTAATGTGTTAGCTATTGGAGAAAAAAGTGTTTTGGATTTTGGGGAATTGGGAAAGATAAGTTAATCTTTTTTAAGTTCTGCTTGTGGTATGGCGAGATGGTGGGGGATATTAATGTCCTCTTCTAAAGACATTGCTTTTCCGGTGCATTTTCTTAGGATAAAGTTGAAAAGAGGAACCTTTACTGTGCCTGTCAGCTCTTTTTTCTTCCAGGACTTAATAATATCTCGTGTTTCTTCTTTTTCTGTGGCGAGAAGAAGAAAGCCTTGGAAAAGAATTTCCCCTTGTTTGACTGTCTTTTTCTCATTTTCTAAATAAGAGATAGAATATTTGAAATCTATTTTTATTGTGTCTGTGTTTGGGATTATGTCTGTTTTTGTTTTCTCAATTTCTGTAAATTCTATGGTTGTATTTATTGAAAAATGTGATTTAAATTCATCCATGCGATCTGCTGATATTTTTGTAAGATTAAATCCTATTATTTTCATTTTGTGTTAAAAGTTAGGTTAGGTCTTCTTCCGATACTACTACAAAATCTTCGATTGCAATTATTGTATTATATGGGATGAGGACTTCTTTTTTTGGGGAAAGCTCGAGATTGATATTCCTCGTGTATGTGGTGGCGTCTTTGATGATTAATTGGATAAGTTCCCCTGTTTTGGTTTCGAAGGATATGTCTTTTACTATTCCTAACCTCCTGCCCTCTTTAGTAACTACGAGTTTTCCTATGATGTCTTTTAATGGTCTTTTATCTATGGCCATGTGTGGCTAAAATATGGATTATATATAAACTTTTCTACAAATTTTTTTACTTTTATAAAGGAACGAATGTTGAGACCCTATTGTTTCTAGTGGAAGTTTGAGATAGATTTATAAAGAAATAGAGAGTTTATTGTTTTTAAAATTTATTTAAAAAGATTTATATTATATATTATATTATATTATAATTATTATATTATAAAGTAAATAATACAATATAGCTTATGTAATTATTAGATTATAGGATATAATATAATACGCGTTAATGTTTATAATATAGTTTGTTTGTTATAATATTTATAAAAATATAGTTCGTTGTAATATTTATTTAGTATGTGTTTGGAGTGGAAACCATGGTGTAATGGTTTTTTTACAATATATTAAAGTTAGGAGATTTTTTCTTTATATTTTCGTTTTTCCATAGGAAATAGAGGCCAGACAATAGATAAATTTATAATTGGGATTGATCAGATTTAAAATATAAAGAGGTAAAAATGGATAATTTAGATAAAATATTTAGTTCTTTTATTAATAATAATTTATTTAATAATAAGTCGGTGTTACAGTCGAATTATAGCCCGAATAATATCACCCATAGAGACGAGCAAATAAGCGCAATTGCTTCAATTCTTGCGCCTGCGCTAAGAGGAGAAAGAGCAAGTAATTTATTTGTTTTTGGGAATACAGGATGCGGCAAAACATTGAGCGTACATTATGTCTGCCACAAAATAATTCAAAAGTTAAAAGAAGTAGGAGAAGAACATTTGAAATTTATATATATAAATTGTAAATTAAAGAAAGTAGCTGATACAGAATATAGAATTGTAGCAGAAATGATAAATGAACTAGGTGGGAAAGTGCCTGCAACAGGACTTCCAACAGACCAGGTATATGAGAAATTTATAGAATTGATAGACCGGAAGAGACAAATTATAATAATTGTTCTTGACGAGATTGACCAAGCAATAAAAAAAATAGATGACAATTTTCTTTATACACTTACTAGATTAAATTCTTCATTAAAAAATGCACAAATAAGCCTTATAGGAATAAGCAATAGCCTTACTTTTATGGATCATCTTGATCCGAGAGTTAGAAGCTCATTAGGGGAGGAGGAAATAGTTTTCCCCGCATACCACGCACTTCAATTACAAGATATTTTAAGAAAAAGAGCTGAAAAGGCTTTTAAGGAAGGAGTTTTAGAGGAAGGAGTGATTGCAAAATGTGCGGCGTATGCAGCGCGCGAACATGGAGACGCGCGGAGAGCTCTTGATTTATTAAGGGTGGCAGGAGAAATAGCAGAAAGAGAAAACAAAGATAAAATACTTTTAGAGCATATAGATTCAGCAAATCAAAAAATAGAGAGAGATAAGATTCTTGATACGATAGAGGGTTCTCCAAGACAATTTCAATTGGTTCTGTCTGCAATAATTTCTCTCACACAAAAAAACAGCGAAGACGGTATTTTTACAGGAGACGTATATTCATCATACCAAGAGGCATGCAAGATAACAAAAAACGACATATTAACACAAAGAAGAGTTTCAGACATATTAGCTGAATTAGATATGTTTGGAATAATAAATACTAGAGTAATAAGCAAAGGAAGACAAGGAAGGACAAGAGAAATAAAGCTCATGCTTTCCTCAAACATAAAAAACAAAGCAAGAGAAATAATAGACAAATCATTATACATATGAATGAAGAAATTTTAAAAACAATCAAGGAAAAAGGACTACTATTGGAAAAAGAAGTATTTGATTTAATCAGTAATTTTAGAGATATAAAAGCGGCACAGGATTTTTTGGGTTTGGTTGAGAGGCATTCCAGTGAGAAAATAATAACTAAAGCTGTTTTAAACAAAAATTACGAACAACTTAGGAAAATAACTAATAAATTTAATGAAGAGAGCAAAAATTCAGCCGAAGAGATTTTTGTCAGACTTGGGTTGAATTTGGAAATATATGGGAAAAAAGAGACAATAGAAAAGAAAGAAGAGAGAAATTCAAAATTTAAGATATTTTATGCAGATACAAAAATAGAAAAAAAAATAGAAGTTTCGGATTTTACAGAAAATTTAAAATCTAGATACCAACAACTTCAAAGGATTTTGATGCAGAGAGCAGATTTATCGAATTTGATATCAATAAATAAAATAAATTCCGCAAGGCAGAATTTAAGCATTATAGGGTTGGTTAAGGAGAAAAGAACCACAAAGAACAAAAACATAATAATTATTTTAGAAGATTTGACTGGAGAGATAAGCATTTTAGTAAAACAAGAAAATAGAGAAACTTTTTCTAAGGCACAGGAATTACAACTTGATGAGGTAGTTGCTGTAAAGGCTTCAGGAAATAGGGATTTGCTTTTTACCAATAATATTTATTTTCCAGATTCACATATATATGAAAAGACAAAATTTGATGAGGACATATGCGTTGCTTTTTTATCTGATGTACATTGCGGTAGCGACAGGCACCTTTCAAGGAGCTTTCAAAAGTTTTTAGAATGGATAAATAGCGAGGATGAGTGCGCTAAAAAAATAAAATATCTTTTTTTTTTAGGAGACAATGTAGATGGAGTCGGAATATTTCCCGGACAAGAGAATTTTCTAGCAATAAAAAGCATTAAGGAGCAGTACGATCTTCTTGCCAATTACATAAAAAAAATACCAAAACACATAACAATTTTTATGTGTCCTGGACAGCACGATGCAACAAGAGTAGCTGAGCCACAGCCAATCATAGATAAAAAATATGCTGCTTCTTTGTATGAAATTGAAAATCTTGTTCTTGTTACGAACCCGACAATGGTTAAACTATACGAGGGGAAAAAAGAATTCAGGTTTCTAATGTATCATGGAGCGAATATTCATAATTTTATAAGTGAAGTGCCTGAACTTAGAGAAATGAAAGCGCACAGTCGTCCAGCAAAAGCAGTGTGCCACATGCTAAAAAGAAGACATCTGGCTCCAACACATTCTTCTGTTTTATATATTCCAAATGCAGAAAGAGATCCACTAGTAATATCTGAAGTGCCAGATGTTTTATGCACGGGGGAAGTGCACAGATTAGATATAGAAAATTATAATGGAGTTCTTATAATTACGGGCAGCTGCTGGCAAGCTAGAACACCATTTGAGGAAAAAGTAGGAAACATCCCTGATCCTGCAAAAGTTCCAGTCTTAAATTTGAGAAACAGAGAATTGAAAATATTTGATTTTGGAGTACAGGAGGAGATAAACGATGAATATTGAAGAATATTTTATTAAAATAGAGAAGGATGTAAAGAAAAATTATGATGCTGCAAAAAAAGCAAGAGAAAAAGGATACGACCCTATTTGTGAAGTAGAAGTGCCTCTTGCAAGTTCTCTTGCAGAGAGAGTTATAGGATTAGTTTCTGTTTTATATCCCCAAATATATGATAAAAAAATAGCTGACAGAATTTTAAGTTTAGAAAAAGAGCACGGCTCACTTGATCCTGCAGTAGCTTTAATTATGGCGGAGGAAATTGCAAGAGAAAAATACTGTAAGTTTACAAGCCATTTAGAGGCAATGGAGGCAGGAATTAGGATAGGAATAGCTTATTTGACTTTAGGATATGTTTCTTCTCCAATTGAAGGATTTATACAATTAAAAATAAAAAAGACGGCGAAAGGAGGAGATTTTCTTGCAGCATATTATTCAGGACCAATAAGGTCTGCTGGAGGAAGCGAAGCAGCGTTTTCTCTTGTTATAGTTGATTACCTAAGAGAGATTTTTGGGTATGACCTATATGATCCAAATGAAGAAGAAATAAAAAGAGGAATTCAAGAATGCCACGAATATCACGAGAGAATTACAAATTTACAATATTTGCCTTCTGAAAAGGAAATAGACTTTATTATGAGAAAACTGCCTGTCCAACTTACTGGAGATCCGAGTGAAGATAAAGAAGTTTACAATTATAAAGATTTGCCAAGAGTAGAGACTAATTTCATAAGAAGTGGGTTTGCATTAGTGATTGGAGAAGGAGTAGCTCAAAAAGCCCCAAAAATATTTGCGAGAGTTATAAAACTGAAGAGAAAAGGGTTTAAGCTTTCAGGATGGGACTGGCTTGGAGATTTCGTCGCTTTGCAAAAAAAAATAAAAGAGAAGAAAGAAGGCGCAGGGACTGGCGCAACATATATTCAGGATTTGGTAGCAGGAAGGCCTGTTTTTTCACATCCTTCTGAATCAGGAGGATTTAGGCTAAGATATGGGAGATGCAGAAACAGCGGATATTCGACACTCGCACTCCATCCTGCTACAATGGGCATTACAGAAAATTTTATTGCTGTTGGAACACAGTTAAAGATAGAGAAGCCTACAAAAGGATGCACTGTTTCAGCATGTGACAGCATAGAAGGCCCTATAGTAAAACTTTTTGATGGAAGCGTTAAACAATTACAAAGCTATGAAGAAGCAAAATTATTTTATTCTAAAACTACGGAAATTATTTATCTTGGGGATATTCTTGTTCCTTATGGAGATTTTTTGAACAGGAATCATCCACTGGAAAGACAAGGGTATATTGAGCAGCAATGGATTGAAGAAGTTGAAAGCCAAGGACAAAAAAGCGAGATTTATCCTAATTTTGAGGAAGCAGTGAAATTATCAGAAAAGATGAAAGTTCCATTACATCCTAAATATATTTATTATTGGAACGAAATAAATTATGATGATTTTTTAGGATTAGTTGATTGGCTTGCAAGAGGAAAAATTATGGAGAAAAATCTGATTCTGCCGTATTCACAAACAGATAAGGACAGATTTTCAAAAGGCAAGAGAGCGCTTGAACTAATAGGATGTGAACATAAAGTTTCAATAGAAAACGTTGTTTTAAACAATAAAGACAGCAAAACATTATTATTTAATCTTGGAGTAGACTGGAAAGAAAACATAGAAGAACAGTTTAATAATATGAAGAAATTAGAAAAGAAGTCTGTGCTTGAGATTATAAATGAAATGTGCGGTGCAATTGTGAAAGACAAGTCAGGGACATTTATAGGGGCGAGAATGGGGAGGCCTGAAAAAGCAAAACTAAGAAAAATGGTTGGAAGTCCACATGTTTTGTTTCCTGTTGGAGAAGAAGGAGGAAGATTAAGGAGCTTTCAGGCAGCAATTTTAGTTGGAGGGGTAAGGGCTGAGTTTCCAAATTATTTCTGCAAAGAGTGCTCTAGAGATACTATTTATCCAAAATGCGAAAAATGTGAAACCACATGCATGAAAACTATTTATTGTGCTGACTGTGATAAATTTTATATTGAAAGATGTAAAGATCATACAAATAATTTTGGATTTAAGGAGAAAAAGATAGACATTTCGCAATATTATGAAGTTGCGAAAAAGAAAGCAGGATTGAGAGATGAAGATATACCAATAGTTGTTAAGGGTGTAAGGGGAACAAGCAGCAAAGACCATAACTGTGAAAATCTTGTTAAAGGACTATTAAGAGCAAAATATAATTTAAATGTAAATAAAGATGGAACAATAAGATATGACATGACTGAAATGCCCATAACACATTTTAAACCATGTGAGATAGGAACAAGCATAGATAAATTAAAGGAATTGGGCTACCAAAAAGATGTTAAGGGAGAAGAATTAAAAAGAGAAGATCAAATATTAGAAATATTCCCACATGACATAATTTTGCCTGCATGTCCTGCTTCCTTGGATGAAAAAGCAGACAGCGTTTTTTTCAATATTAGCAAGTTTATAGATGAAGAGTTTGAAAGATTATATGGGCTTGAAAGATTTTTTAATATGCAGAAAAAGGAAGATATTATTGGAGAATTGCTTGCATGTATAGCGCCACACACCGCTTCCAGCGTTGTTGGAAGAATAATTGGTTTTTCAAAAATTCAAGCAATGCTTGCTTCTCCTTACATACATGCAGCTATGAGGAGAGATTGCGATGGCGATGAAGCAGCAGCGATACTTCTAATGGATTTACTTTTGAACTTTTCAAGGAAATTTTTACCATCTCACAGAGGAGGAACGCAAGATGCTCCATTGGTATTAAACATGAAGATAAAAATAAACGAAATAGACGACATGATTTTTGATTTTGATGTTTCCAAAAAAATACCTCTTGAATTATATGCTTTAGCTGAGAAACATGCCCACCCAAACGAAATTAAGATGGAACAGGTCAGAGACAGATTAGGAAGCGAAAAAGAGTTTTATGATTTAGGTTATTCTTATGAAACAAGTAATATAAATGAAGCTCCACAATGTTCAATTTATAAGACAATTCCAACAATGCAGGAAAAAGTAAGTGCTATGATGGAACTTTGCACTAAGATAAGAGCAGTTGATGTGCAGGATGTTGCTAGGCTTATTATTGAAAGACATTTTATAAGAGATATTAGGGGAAATTTAAGAAAATTTTCACAACAGGTTTTTAGGTGCGTTGGATGCAACAGCAAGTATAGGAGGCCGCCTTTAACAGGAAAATGCACCAAGTGCAAAGGAAAAATTATATTTACAGTATCTGAGGGAAGCGTCTTAAAATATATGGGGCCTGCTCTTGAGCTGGCTAGAAAATATAAAGCCAGCCCTTATTTATTGGAGAGCCTCGAGCTTACTGAAATGTATATACAAAGTATTTTTGGAAAAGAGAAAGAAAAGCAAGAGGCGCTTGAAAAGTGGTTTTAGCTGTTTCTTTTTACCATCCATCTTTTACTTAAGTCATATTGTTGTACTATCTCTCTACTACGCAAGTTATATTGTTGCTCGTCTTGGTAAATAGACAGACTTAGAGTTAATTTTCTATTGTTTTGTTTATATTCATAGCATATATAGGTGGACATTGGATTGGAATAAATGCCTGATAGTATCGAAACGGTTGTATCTCTTGCTTTTGCTTCCCATTCTTTTTTATCCTTTACATATCCTTCATAATGCCGACGCATTTGTGACACAATTACAACCTTAGGGAATTTTCCTTCTCTGTCTACTATATCTACTGGCATTTCTTTTATTCTTTTTTCCAATTCTGGAGAGAAAGTTATCCCTTCAATCTCGTTTATCATGTGCTCTTTGAAAAGTATTTTTTATATAAAGATTATTATACTGGAAAGCACATGAAATATAAGATAATCTTGAGAAATGGTTTTAGAAGATACAGTAATTGCTAAAGAAGAGAACGAAAACAAAATATGTAGAAATATCTATGATTTAAAGAGAATCCCTCTTGGGAGGAGAGTTTTATATGATATATGTAGAATAGAAATTATGCCTTGGGTAGTTGCTGGAGCTGCTTTAGGTGCATGTGCTTATATGTTTTATCAGGGGAATGTTAAATAATAAATGATGACTGGAATTATAAGAGCACCCATCATATTTATTCTTCTTGAATTGGAGAGAATTGTGAAAATGCCTAAGGCAGACGATGTAATAAAGATTAGAACACCAAGAAAATTTGAAAATATTATGTTTATAGCCAAAAGAAACAGCATAACAAAAATTGTTAGTTTTTTATAGTTGATTTTATTTAGATATAATGCAAATAATCTTGCTAATTTGATTCCTATGAAGAAAGAAATTATTCCAGCTATAATAGAAGAAGAGATTATTATTACCAGATGTTGTAGTGTAACTTGATTTAGTATTTCTTGAATAGCTACTGCTGAGCCAGAACGTGATTTTTTTATTGAATAGAGCGTTACAAAGGATAATGCCATTATAATTGTATTTATAGAGCCCGTTAAAAAAAGGAAGCCTTTGTTTTTTTGCGGAATAATTTCTGAGCCAATTAATGCTGCGTGACCTGAGCTGATTCCTGGGAGGAAAGAGCAGAGAGGAGCAGAGAATAATGAGGCAGACAAGGCTTTTAGGAATTCAGATTTTTTCATTCTTATTTTTGAAATTGGGGAAATGATTTGTTTTTTTATTTTTGTTTTGTTTTTTAGGGAGATTATTAATGAAGAGAATCCAAATAAGCCTGACAAAAGAGGAAGCAGGGGGTCTTTAATTGGAAGATTGAAAGATGCGAAACCAAGAAATCCTGAAAGCAGGAAAACTATCAGAGAAAGCAGAATATTTTTTTCTCTGAGAATGGAATAAGTAGAGATGAAGAGCAAAATAAAAGGGATGGATAATTTTATGTAGTTGAATAAATTAGGAAGAAAGAAAATAAAAAGAGGTGTAAAAATAATAATTATTGGGAGAGCGAACAGAGAGCCATAAAGAGTGAAAACAACTGCTTGGAAGCCATGTCCTTGTTTTAGCATTTTGTGGCCTGGGAGAATTGATAGGAAAGTGTCTTCTTCTGGAGCTCCTAGGAAAATTGACGGAATAAAATCAATAAATGTATGAGTGATTGACATGGAAACTATGAAGACTGCGAGAGCTATTGGAGGAATTCCGGATAAAAAACCCAAGGACACTAAAAGAAGAGACGCAATAAGGTTTATATGAATTCCAGGCATGAGGCCTGTGAAACATCCTGCAAGGATGCCTACGATTAGAGCAAGAAGAATTTCAATTATCATATTTTAGTTTCAGGACAATAATTTTATCTTTATTTAAGAAAGAATCTTTTATTCCTACTGCCGTTATGTTTTTTCCTTTATATTTTATATTTTTTGGACAATCACAGAGGAGCTCTATATTATTATCTAGTTTAAGGATAGTGGATTTTTCTAATAACCTTTCATTAATTACTTTTCCTGAAACAGATGTTTTTTGGTTTTCTTTTAGTTTTGATAATTCTTCTAAAGAAGAAATGTGTTTTGGAGGGAGAAATAACAGGAGCAAGAGAATTGAAATGCCTATTAAAGATAATAATAATGAGATGATTTTCATAAATTTAAGAGAAGAAAGGTTTAAATTAATCTTTCGCTTTAATGGGTGATGAATATTAGTGAGAAATTAGAATTAATAAAAAGAAATGTTTCTGAAATTATTACAGATGAAGAGATTATTAATTTATTAAAGAAAAGTAAGAAACCAGTTGTTTATTGCGGATATGAGCCAAACGGAGCATTGCATCTGGGGCATTTTGTTACAATAATCAAATTAATAGATTTTGCAAAAACAGGGTTTAAAGTCAAGGTTCTTTTGGCAGATGTTCATGCAATGTTAAATAGAAAAGGAGAAGAAGATAAAATAAAAAAAGAGGTTGAGAATTGGAGAAAAACAATTAATGCAATTGGAATTAAAGCAGAAATAGTTTTAGGAAGCGATTTTCAGTTTAAGAAAGAGTATCAGCTAGATGTAATGAAACTTGCACAACATTCTTCTATAAATAGGGGATTAAGAAGTATGCAAGAAATCGCACGCGATATTGAAAATGCAACAATTTCTCAATTGTGGTATCCATTAATGCAAGTTGCAGATATAAAACATTTAGGAGTTGATGTTGCATTGGGAGGAATGGAGCAGAGAAAAGTGCACATGATTGGAAAAGACAGCGCAAAGACTATAGATTATAATTTTATTGCAGTACATACACCTTTAATTACCTCATTAAAAGGACCTGGGCAAAAAATGAGCAAGAGTGCAGAAGGCAGCGGAATAAGCGTTGTTGATTCTTATGATGAAATTAAAAAGACAATAAATATAGCTTATTGTCCACAAGGAGAAATAAAAGATAACCCAATTTTGCAAATTACCAAACTAATTATTTTTCCTAAAGTTAATGTTTTGAAGATAGAAAGAGCTGCAAAATTCGGAGGAAAATTATTTTTTAAAAATTACGATGAGCTTGAAAAGAGCTATGCTTCTGGGAAATTGCATCCAATGGATTTGAAGAATTGTGTTGTTGAAGAACTTGAGAAAATTATTGCTCCTATAAGAAAGAAATTAAGTAAAATCTAGAAGATAGTTATTTTATAATCCAAATATGTTTTGTATTCCTGATTTTGAATAAATTCTGCCGATGGATTAATGATTGTAAGCATACTATTAAGAGGGATAACCAATATATACGTTTTTCTTTTTTAAATATTATTTTGGTTGTCATCTATTTAGTATGAAATTCTACAATGTCTTTGTCTTTTAGAATATGCGAAAGGCCTACTTTTTGATTTGAGAATTTGCTTGATGGACCAGTAAGGCGAGTTTCTTTAACTCTTTGAGAAAAACCCTTGAGTATTGATTCTGCGACATCTTTGACTGAAGAGCCAGAAGGAAGAATAACTGGAATTGATGAAGCGGACTTATGCGGCTCTTTTGTGTAAACACGATTAACTGACATTGAATGCAAAATATATTCTTTTAATTTGTCAATGTTATAGTTGTTGTAACACGAAATAGGAATGGCATTGAGGCGTTTTGAATTTATTTTGTCCTGAAGTTTTCTAAGCTCTACATATGTCAGCAAATCTGATTTATTTATCACTATTAAAGTTTTACCCTGCGATTTAGATATTAATGGAATTATTTTATTTAAGTCTTCTAATTTTTCTATAACTAATAAAAGAAAGTCTGCTGTGTGAATAATGCCGTTGTCAAAAAATTCGGAGCCAATACTTGGCAAATCAACTATTTGTGCTTTAATGCTTTCATAATCAAGTGTTCCTATTTCAGGCTGTTTTGTTGTGAAAGGATTTCCAGATATTTTTGGCTTTGCATTTGTCAGTTTTGCAAGAAGAGAAGACTTTCCAGAATTTGGCAGTCCAAGGAGAACGCATTGGAAACCTTCTTTTCTAATGCCTTTTTGAGATGATTTTCCTATTTTTTTTGATTTTTCCTGCTGTTCTCTAAGTTTTTTCAGACGAAGTTTTAGGCCAGCAAGAAGATTCTCAGAGCCCTTATGCTTTGGGGCTGTACGAATCATTTCTTCTAATGCATTGATTTTTTCTTCTAATGTTTTAGCATTAAGATACAATTTTTCTGCGTTAATATATTTGTATCCCGCATTGATTGGCATATATTGTCTGAGACAATAGAATATTTAAACATATTATTAATAGTAAAAAATGATGAGAATAACACATATTTTTTTGATATTTACTATTTTTCTGTTTTTTCCTTTAGTAAGTGCAGGATGCAGAGGATATGAATGGAGTATTCCGAATAATGCTGCGGCGAGCAGTGTTGAAAGCGCAAGTTACAGTGTTAATAAAGCGATTGATAATGATGCAAGAACACATTGGAAGAGCAAAGAAGAAGGTTTGCCACAATGGATTAGCTTTGATTTAGAGAAGAAGAGATGTGTAAAAGGAATTGAAACTTATATTTTTAGCAACTATGGACCAATAAATGCAACTATACAAAGTTCAGATGATGGAGAAAAGTGGAGAAAGATTTTAGATATAAGCATGCCTGGAGGAGAGAGGAAGCAATTTAATTTTAGAGAGATTCCTGCACGATATATAAGAATTTATGAAACATCAGGAAATAGAACATTTGGAACACTTAGCGAGATTAAAATTCAAAATGCATCTCTAGATGGACAGAGTGTTTTTGTTGTTCCTGGAAGCATAAGTGGAAAAACACATAATGCGCCTCCTGTAGAAATTTCTGCTGAAAAAGTTACTAGGGGAAAAGATCCAAAAAGGGAATTAGTGAGAAATTCAAAGAGAAAAGCGAAGAGCAAGTAAAATAGTATTTTCTAGAGACATAATTTTTATATACTAAACAAAGAAAGTTAAAGGTATGTATTGGAAAAATTGGCTTGCCGGGATTATGGGCGTAGCATCTTTAAGTTTTGGTTGTGTGCATTATCCCTATTATAAAAATACGCGAGATACTAAAGAATTGCCAGTAGATGTTCTATCTGATTTTAATCATAACTATTACAGAAAAGAATTTGTGTTTGAATCAGAGAGGAAAGAGATAAAAAGAGATTCTAATTATTTTGTTGAGAGAATAAAACTTCCTGAATCTTTTCCACTTGATAATTTACAATATTCTCAAGTCAGTTTTGATTATTATACTCCTTTACAAAGAAATGGGAAAAAGCCAGTAATGATTATTTTGCCTATTATGGGGGGAGAAAATTATCCTATTGAAGAAAATTTTGCTAGATATTTTACCAAGAAAGGATATTTGTGCTCTTTAGTACATAGAAAGTCATTAAAAGACGAAATAAAAAGAATTGAAGATATTGATGGAGTGTTAAAACAGAGTGTTTCAGACAACAAAAGAGTGGTTGATTGGTTGACTAATCAAAAAGAAGTCGATGAGAATAAAATAGGTGTTCTTGGAATTAGCTTTGGAGCGATGAAAGGGGCGTTGTTTCTTCCATTTGAGAAAAGAGTCAAGGCTGCTTATTTAGGGCTTTGCGGAGGAGACATACCTTATATTTTGGCGCACACTACGGAAAAAGGACTTGCGAGGGAGAGAGATAAAAGGCTTGAAAAACGCAGGGTTAGTTTAGAAGGAGGAGAAAATTTCTTAAGAGAAAACATTAAGTTTGATCCTTTGGAATATGCGCAGTATGTTGATTCTGAAAAAGTTTTTTTGGTTTTAGCTTCGAAAGACAAGATTGTTCCTTATGAGAAAGGCCTTGAATTACGAGAGGCAATGGGAAGTCCAGAGACGGATGTTTATTTTGCAGGGCATTACAGTTCATTGATATATCTGCCTTTTATTAAAAGAAGAGCATTTGATTTTTTTGAGAAAAAGTTTGGAGAGAAGTAAATTGATTAATGTTAATTGAAATTTTTATATATGGGGAGAAGAAGCAAGATAAGAGAAGAAATAATTCCAACTGCTAAGATATAGAATGACAAGAGAATTATTGTCTGAGAAGGATAATAGAGAGAAACAAATTTTAGAGACAAACTTATTATAACGGAGAAGAGCAATATAATTAGAGAGGCATTGGTTTTTTTATCTATTTCGTTTGAATTAAGTCCATAATAAATATATGAAACTCCGAATAATGCAGATAAAAGGAACATAATAAATTTTATCAAAGAAGCAATGTTTAAAGTTGATTCAAGAAGATAGCGGAAGTTCTGATGGAATTTCAAGAGAAGAAAAATAGAGACAGCTAAGAAAATTAATCCGCATATTAAATGTAGAAAATTAATTTTTTTTACAGTAACCATTGTAATTGTTCAATATCAATATTTATTAACCTTTCTTTCTGAGTTGATTAATGAAGTTTATGAGAAAGAAGCTTAAGAATGGGGTGACTGTGATTATGGAGAAAAGAGAGATTCCTGTTGTTGCGTTTAGTATAAGCAATAAATTTGGAGCAGCTTTTGAAGAAAGCAAAATAAAAGGAATTGCACATTTTATGGAGCATCTTGTTTTCACAGGAACTAAGACGAGAAGCCATGAAGACATTTCCAGAGAAATTGAGAAGAAAGGAGGAGTTTTAAACGCTTTTACTGCAAACGAGGTGACTAGCTTTTGGTTTAAACTTCCAAGCGAGCATATGTTTTCCGGGATAGATATTTTGATTGATATGCTGAAGAATCCTATTTTTAAGGAAGATAAGTTTGAGAAAGAGAAAAAAGTAATTTTAGAGGAGATTAAAATGGGTCATGATGAACCACAGAGAGATGTTTATGATAATATACTTGAGAATTTATATGAAAAGCCATTTGGAGAAGGAGTTATAGGAAGACAAGAGACAATTCAGGAACTAAAGAGGGATTTTGTTTTTGATTATTTTAAAAAAGCATATTCTCCAGAAAATTACATTATAAGTATTGTTGGAGATGCGGATTTTGAAGAAGTATGTGCATATATTGAGAAGAATTTTGAAAAGAGAGAGGCAAAAATTGCAGAAAAAGAAATAAAGAAGATAAATAAAGAGAGTGCGGAAGAAAGAGAAGGAATTGACCAAGCACATTTTATTTTTGGAGTTCATGCACCTTTGCGGACAGATGAAAATTATTCTGCACTTGAAGCTTTAAATGCATATTTAGCCGAGGGAATGTCATCAAAATTGTTTCTTAAAATTAGAGAAGAGAAGGGATTGGCTTATGCTATAAGAGGAAGCATTGAAACAGAAAAAAATTATTCTTGGTATGGAATTTATGTTGGAACAATGAAAGATGCAATTCCTGAAGTAAAGAAGATAATTTTAGAAGAACTAGAGAAAATGCAAGAGATGAATGAAAAAGAGCTTGAAGAAGTAAAGATACAATTAATTGGATTGAGAAAAATAAGCAATGAAGAAAGCACTAAGGTTATGGTTGATTTATTGTTTGCCGAATTAGCTGAAAAAGCTGATAGATATTATGAATATGAAAACAGAATTAAGAAAGTTAGATTAGAAGATGTGAAGAAGCTTGCCAAAACTTTTATTGAGAAGTACAGCACAGCAGTGATTGTGCCGAAGTAAGAGCACAGTTTTAATAATTTTTGAGATAAATTTATATATCTGCTTTCTCTTAATTATTTAAGATGGCAACAATAACTTGTGAGTGCGGGCATAAAGTAGAAGATGAGGACCATTATAAAGCAGAGGCTAAGACTTGGCATCATGCAATAGAGAAACATTCGGAGATGCTGAAACAAATGACGCCGGAGAATCTTGAGCAGGTTTTAAGAGGACTTGATAAGCAAATGGGATTGAGCGAATAAATCAAATAATAATTCTTGGGATTTTTTTATGGAGAAAGATATTAATAAAACTTGTTGTAATGATTTAGATGGAAGAAAATAAAGAATTAATGCGGTGTTTTGTCGCAATTGAAATGCCTGTCGCAGTAATTAAAGAAGTTGCCAGAGTGCAAGAAACTTTAGGAAATTGGAAATTTACAGGCAAAATGACTGAGTTGGAAAATCTACACTTAACTTTGAAGTTTCTTGGAGAGATTGATAAGGAAAAAATGAAGAAAGTAAAAGAGGAATTACAGAGAATAGAGTTTAAGGAGTTTGAGGCGAAGTTAATTGGGATTGGAACTTTTAGCAATTTTGGAAATCCAAGGATTGCTTGGATTAAGATTGGAAGCAAAGGAATGTTTGAATTGCAAAAAAAGATTGATGAAGCAATGGAGAAAATTGGGTTCAAGAAAGAGGAGAGATTTATGAGTCACATGACAATTGCAAGAATTAAATATGTGAAAGACAAGAAAGGATTTTTGGAGCATGTTAGTAAGATTGGAATTAGAGGGATTGAGTGGGATGTTGATAAATTTTGTTTAAAGAAATCCGTGCTAGAGCAGAGAGGACCAACATATAGTGATTTGGAAGTATATGAGCTATAGGGAAGATATCTTATTTATTATAATCTTTTCATTATATATTTTTTAACACATATATTGTCTGTTGAGTATTGAACCACCTCATCTTTTATAAATCCATTTATAAATTGAATTTTATGGATTATAATGAAGAATTTATTCAAAGAGCAGGACAAGATATTACAAAAAGATTTTTAGAGTCTTATCAAGTTTTTCTTAATGAGAAAACAGAGTATAATGAGAGAAGACATTCATTTTTTAAAAATATTCATCTATATAATGCTGAATCTAATGTTCTTTCCGATATCGCAGAATCTATAAAAAAATTATTGTATGAAAAGAATCTTCCAAAAGGGCATTTGCCATTGTTGGATAATATTAACATTACTTATGGGAATAACTTGTTTTGTGGGAATTATTTGGTTAATGTCAGCTATGTTTTAAACCACATTAAAAAAGAGAATCAATGAGTTCTTTGAATTCTTTTGCTCTTTTTTCAAGGATTTCTTGGAGTTCTGATTCAGAAGCATTGATGATATTTTTTAAGGAATTGAATTTTTCTAAAAGTTTTTTGGCTCTGACTGGGCCAACGTGAGGAAAGCCTTCTAGGATAAATTGTATTTGCTGTTTTTTTGTTAATGCTATTTTTGATGGACGTATTGATATTTCTTTTTTTGTCTGTTTTCTTGCTAATAATGAGAGATAAAGAGCAGTGTCTTTTTCATTTTCTGTGAAGACAAAGGGTATTTTGTCTTTAAGGGCGAGCGAAAGAAAGAAGCCGCGCAAGGCATTTTCATGAAGCAGCTGCTCTTTTAGAGAGGAAAAACCCTCGATAATTAAAAGAGGAGAAGTGTGCTGCTGGAGGTTTTTTATCTGGGCAAAAATGCGCTTGCTGATGATAGAGGATTGCAAGTCTTGGAATGTTTTTCTTTCAATTGCAATATTATTGATTAAATAATCTCCTATTGGAAGATTCTGAAATTCAAAAGGGATTGAGAGGCGAGAAAGTTCTGCTGGAATAAGAGAGTTTTTTTCATGAATGTCTATGATAATAGTTGATGATTGATTTTCTTTTTTTATTTCTCTTTTTGAAGAGAAGATGTCGTGGAATGGCATATTAGTTTTTAGATAGGATTTTATAGATTATTAAATGTATGATTGAAAAAAGCAGAGAGAAAATAAATAAAATAATAGCGAAGGAGGAGAATATTTTTGGGATGTTTGGAAGAGACAGAGAATAGAAGCAGAGTATTGCGATGAGCAATGAGAGGACGAATGGAATAAGAGGGTGAGGCTTTCTTGTGATGATGTGATTTTTTTCAAGGGTTTTTAGTATTTTGGTTAGAGACATTTTATTGTTTTTTATTAAATATATTCCCGGACTTTACTTTAAGGGAAAAGAGGATAGGGCAGGTGAATTTCTTGTATCTTTTGTGATCTTGCTCTTAGCGCTTTTACTTGCTTATATTCTTCCTTACAGCAATTATAGGTATTGACTACTGCATAAATGTGTGCTTCATAGAGCAGACATTCATCTGAGAATTTCTGCCAGAGCATGCTAGTTTCTTCCATTTCAGAATCCCTTGAAATTTCAACCACCTTTCTATAAAGCGCGTTAAGTTTTGTAACTAGAGTCCGCGTTTCTTTCTGAGTATTTTCTCGATTCATTTGAGCAGCACGTTCATCAAAGTGATCATCAAAGTGGTTAAGTGCTGCACTGCTCAAATTTTTTATTTCATTCCAATCCATATTGTTTTAACTTTCTTTGTGTATATATATTTTGTTAAGTGCAGTTATCAAAATTTATCAAGACTTGTGGCTTTTTCCTTATTTTTTAATTCTTCTTTTATTATATGTATGGTTTTATGCATTTTTCTTTCTCTTGCAGAAGATGCATAGTGATGGATTTCATCTTTTGTGTCTTTTGTTATTAGGATGATGAGCTTACCTGGGGAAAGACGAGCTGTTCTTCCTGTGCGCTGAATTTTTCTGATTGCTGAGGGAACTGGTTCGTAAAAGATAACTGCGGAAACTTCCGGGATATCTAGGCCTTCTTCGCCTATTGAAGTACAAACAAGAATGTTTATTTCTCCTTCTTTAAATTTTTCTATGATTTGCTTTTGCTCTTTTTGAGAGAGGCCAGTATTGCCGTGCTTTGTGGCTTTTTTTGCCTGACCGACGAAGACAGATGGTTTTATACCAGTAATTTGAGAGAGATGATGGTAAATTAACGATGCGGTTTCTCTGAATTGAGTAAAAATAATTATTTTTGCATCTTTATTTTCTTTAAATTCATTTTCAATTAGAATAGAGAGTTTTTCTATTTTAGGATGTTCAAATTTCTTTGAAAGAAGATGCTGGATAGAAATCATAGCTGCGTTGAATTCTGGAGATTTAACAAGAGATTGAACAGCTCTACTTTTTTTATCGATAGCTTGTTTTTGGAGGGATTTGAGATATTCATTAAGACCAGAAAGAGTTTGTGTTTCCAGGAGTTCCAGAGCATGAGAAATTTTTATTGCCTGGGCTGTGAGAGTCATTCCGTACATGGCGGCAAAGTTTCTTTGTGAGACTTGCATGGCAAGACGTGTTTGAAGATTTAAGAGAGTTATTTTGTTTGCTGGACCTTGAAGATAATTTCTTTCTCTGAGCTTGTTAGTTGCATTGTCGAAGATGCGCTTAAAGAGAACGCGAAGCTCAATAAATTCTTGCGGAAAAGGAATTTCTATTTTTTGGAATTCAAGCTCTTGAAGATAAGGCTTAACATCCGGAGAATCGCGAGTTCTTAATTCTATTTTTTGGATGTTAAGATTTTTGCATATTTGTTTTACTATTTCAGGATCTGAGCCAGGAGAAGCTGTGAGACCAAGAATTTTTTCGTTAACAGCTTGGTGCTTGTATTTTTCTACTACTTTTGTATAATCGTAGTTTTTTAAACAACGATGGGCTTCGTCAATGATAAGCAGAGAAACTTCTTTAAGATCATAGAGGAAGTTTTCTAAATCATTAGCAATGCATTGCGGAGTTGAAAATATTATTTCTGCTGTTTGCCAGATTTTTTTTCTTTTTTCTGCTTGAACAGAGCCTGTAAAGAATTGAAGATCTGCAAATAACTCTGAAAGGTTTTTTTTGAAATAGTTGAAATGCTGTTCTATTAATGGTTTTGTAGGAGCTAAGAATAATATTTTGCTGAGAGGATGTTTTTTTAGTGTTTCTATTGAAAGCATGAGAGCGATGAGAGTTTTTCCCAACCCTGTTGGTAAGACAACTAAAGCGTTGTACTTTTTTGCTGTTTCGAATATTGCTGTTTGGTATTCTCTCGGATTTATTAATAACATAAAAAAGAAAGAAAACAGAAGTTTAAATTTATTGCTTTAGTGTGCTAGATATAGAATTGAAGTGAATATGCAGAAAATATTAAAGAAATGAGCATTAATATAGCCCAGAGAACTCTGGAACCGAAAAATATTTGTGTACCGTCAAGTTTAGAGAAGGGCAACAGATTAAAGAAAGTATAAAAAGAGGTAATCGCGGAGAGATATTCTTCATTTATTAAGTAAAATATAATTGCCAGTGCAAACAAAGGAAGCATACCTGCTGTACCAATTATTCCATTATGCCAATCAGTCATTTCAGTATAACTATAGAATCCAAATCTTTTTGCTGCACGCACTTTAAGAGCACGCGATTCATATGTAAGAAAAGTTAGAAGTTTGAATGAACCAAGCGTGACTATGGAAAAAAGTAATGGGAAAATTATTCCTGCAGGAATTTCTTTTTTAAGCTGATGTTTTTCGCCTAATCCGAATCTTGACATTTTCCAGATTTCGTGTTCAACATCAGAATCAAGAAGATATGCAACTATCTTTTTTGAAGTTATTACTACAAAAATAAGAAGGGCAGAAAAAAAGAAAAACTTTGGGAGATCAGACCATTGAGCATTAATAATTGAAGGAACTCCAATTACTATCGTGAAAAGAAATATTGCGAGCAATATATCTAGGAATTCTGATGATTTCATAAATTTTCTAGATGAAAGGTTTATATAAATATTATGGCGAAATTTATAAGTTTAATATGTGCTTTGAAAAAACACAAAATATAAATAGTGTGATAAATAGGCTTTGCAATGCTCAGAATAAAAAACGTAAGCGATGTTATAGGGAAAAAAGTATATACTTCTGATGGGGACTTCTTTGGGCAAATAGAGGAGGTAAATATTGCGGATAATAGGATAGAAGGGTGGAGAATAAGAGTTGGTTCCGAGATGATGAGTGCGCTTGGAGGCGCAAGAGGCGTGATAATTCCCCATCAGTTTGTTAAAGCAGTCGGGGATATTTTTATAATAAATAAAGCTTCATTACCTATGAGGGATGATTCTCTAGATGTGATTTCTGAAAGCAACAATTCAATTCAAGAAGAACTGGTTTGATACAAGAGAAGATTTAAATATTAAGATTAATGAAAGAAGACATGGTTGAGCACAATATATTCGCGGAGCCCCTGGCACAGACGATATTTTTATTTATATTTGTTTTTACACTTGTTTTTGCAATATTGCAAAAGTCCCAGATTTTAGGCAAAGAAAAAAAACAAGTTGATGCACTTATTGGGTTTGCAATAGCAATGATTGTTACGTCAGTAGGATACGCAAGCGATATTATTTCAAGGTTAATTCCATTTTTGGCGGTAAGCCTAGTCATTATATTTGTTTTCATGATTTTGCTAGGATTTTTTTTCAAAGAAGATAGCTTTGATATTTCTGCCAAGATGAAAGTAGTTTTTGGAATATTTATTTTTATAGCAGTAGCATCAGCTGTTTTGACAATAGTTGGGGGATGGGACTATATAACTGGCTTATTTAGGGGAGAATTTCTCTTAATTGAAAATATTATCTTTTTTTTAGTGATAGGCGGAGCAATTGCAATTGTTTTTGCTTTTGACAAAAAGAAATCATAAATAAATGTTCTTTACAGTAACGAAACATATATAAATAAGATTAAAATTGCATAGGTATGGTTTTAGATATTGGCACCATATTATCACAATGGCAGAGCGGCGGAGTTTTCGATTATTTACTGCCATTTTTACTTGTATTTGCAATAGTTTTCGGAATACTTTCAACAACTAATATTTTAGGGGCTAATAAAGGGATAAGCGTGATAATTGCTGTAGTAGTAGGATTATTATCATTAAAGTTTAATTTTGTTTCAGAGTTTTTTGGTGAAGTTTTTTCGAGACTTGCAGTGGGATTATCTGTTCTGCTTGTTTTATTGATTTTAATAGGGCTTTTTATACCGGATGACGAAAGAAGATATTGGTTTTGGGGACTTGGAGCAATAGGAGTTGTGATTGCAATAGTAGTAGTTGCGCAGTCATTTGAAAGACTTGGATATTATTCAGGCGTTTATGAAAACTATGCTGGATGGATAATTGGGGCTGTTTTACTTCTTGGACTTATTATTGCAGTAGCTACGAGTGGCGGGAATAAGGACGGAAGCGGTTCTAGAGGTGCAGGCGGGAGCATTCCTGTGATTGCTAACTTAACTCCTTGGCGCGATAAGTAAGGAAAATGGGTGCAATTGAGCTTTCTGGAATAATCTATTTTTTACCTGTACTTAGTTTTCTTGTTGTTTTTGCTGTAGTTTACGCAGTTTTCTCCAAGACTAAAATAGTAGAATCACAAGGGCTAAAGACTTTTATTGCTTTTCTTTTTGCAACTATTTTTGTTTCGATGAGCGAGGCAAGAATGTATATTTTGAATATTACAATTTGGTTTGCTATATTGGATTTTTTGAAAGTAAAATAATTTTTTCTGATACAGAAAACAAACTCCTGCTTTTAAGCTGGAGTTCTCCGTCGTTTGTTTTCTGTCTAAAAAACTCCAAAAAAACTGCGGACTTTAGGTCCGCAGATGTCGCAAGGAGTTTTTTATTATGTCAAGGAACTTGAAGAAAACCTTGCCTTGAAAGGCAAGGTTGTTCCTTGAGCATCCAAAAGTCCTAAACAAACCATGGGCTTTAGCCCATGGTCAAACACAAGGACTTTTTGATTTTAATTTATAGATTTTTGATTCGAAAGGCCTATAAAAGATTTTTGAGTTTCTATTATTTCCTTCTTAATATCTTCTATGTTAGTCATATATTCCCCGACTTTTTGCAATATTGAAAGTTGCAGCCTATCAATTATTTTCTCAATTCTTTTAAGCCTTTCGTCTAAATGCTGCACCATTGACTCCACGTTATTCTTCATATCAAGTATTTCTTCTAGTTTATCTTTTAGAGGAGAGAGCTTTTCTAGAACTAGTTGTTCTGATATTTCTGTTATTGTATCTGCGCTTAGAGAGCTTGAAGAGTATTGTTCATACTGCGGATTATTAAAATATTGCGATTCAGGAGGTTCTTGATATTCCTGTTCTGGATATGATTGAAATTCTGATTGAGGAGCAGCTGTTTGTTTAGGAATTTCTTTTTGCTGAACAGGAGGCTCAGGTTCAAGCGGCTCTTTTTCCAGGAGAGAAGGATGCATACCTATAATATTTACGGATGATTTGTCAGAAGAATTTTCAAAAGCATTCTCTGAAACAGCTTCTTTTATTTTTGCCTGAATAAAAACACTATTTATCTCATTTTTAGAAAGTCCGCGCTGCTGCAGAGCGGCAGATATCTCTTCCTCTGATTTTCCTTCATCTTGCATCCTCTTTATATCTTCAAATGTTCCCATTTTATTTTTGCCTGAATAAATCAAGCTGTCTTTGTATTATCATTAACTCTTCTTTTCTTGCAACATTTCCAAGCAGTTCTATTACTCTTTGCAAAATTTCCTGAATTCTAGAATTTTCTTCTTTTATTTGGATAATGTATTTTTTAGTCTGCTGTATTTCAGAAAAGTTTTTCTCTCTTTCTTTAGTAAATGTTTGTCCAAGAAGAGTTACCCTGTCTTTTAGAAGACGCTGTTTTTCCTCTATGTCGCGTATGCGAGTATTGATTTCTAATGTAAAATTATCTTGTGTATAAACCCCTTCCATGTTTTTAACAGGGGCTCTGGGTTTAAAATAGTTTTGGATGCAGAAATACGAGAACCTTGCAATTTTCGCAAAACGAAATATATTTAATTATAGAAGATAGAGAATTTCAAGAGCAAAAAATGATATTTAAAGAGGGAAGTCCGCTTTACTCAACTGAAATTGAAAGAAAGCAAGGAGAGGAGATTATGTATGTAAATTACATGACTGCTCCGTTTGTTCCAAATATAGCAAGCAATCCCAGCGTGATGGCGAGAACAATTGATTTTCTTATTGGAAATCAAGGAGTTTCAAGAATAATTTTTGTACAACAGAGGAACTATAATTATCCGTCAGAACAAGTTTTTATGCTCTCTGAAATTGCAAGAATATACAATTATTTAGTACAACAGGAAATGCTTCTTTCTCCTGTGAAATTAAGCGTGTTTGGCAATGTACCAGAAGTGCATAGTGATTTAAGCTATATTTTAACTTTGCTTAAACAAGATCCGTTTGCTTGCTATACAGAGTTAAGAAAGAGAATAAGACTTTTGAGAGAGCAAAATGATTCTGGAGAGGTTATAAACAGAGCAGGAATAAGTTCTTATATAAGACTTCTTGAAAAGATAGCTAATATGATTGAGGGTACAAAACTTATTCAAATTGCAACTGCGAAAACAGACGGATATTCATTCGGAAATAGGGAGATTTACAAGACAATTTTCAGGCCAGATGTAATGCCAAATTTTAGTTTTACTAGACTTGTTGCACAATTTCCGCAAGATGCTGAATTTATAGATCAGTATGAGATAGAGAGCGAATTTGAAAGTGTTACAGTTAGTATATTGAAAATGAAGAACGATTTAAAATACTTTTATCATTTGATACCTGCAGAATATTCAATAAGTGAAGAGTACCACATGCTTTTGGAGCTTGCGAGGAATGTTTTAATAGAACATAAGCCAAAAGCGGAAGAATTTACTGATCCAGAGAAAACACGGCAAGTTTTTTTTAATGTTTCAAGAGATTTACTGGGCGAATTATCAAAAAATAAAGGGATGGAGCTTAGCCATAATGATTTGAACAAACTTGCTAAAATTTTAGTAAGACATACTATAGGATTTGGACTGATAGAAGTACTTCTCGCAGATAATAAATTGCAGGATATAGTGTTAAATGCTCCAATAGCGCAAAATCCTATTTTTGTAAGACATGAAAAATATGATGAATGTGTGACAAATATAATTCCAAGCTATGAAGATGCAGATTCCTGGGCTGCAAAACTGCGTTTGCAATCTGGCAGACCATTAGACGAAGCAAATCCTATTTTAGACACTGAATTAATTTTAAGCGAGGGAAGAGCTAGAGTTGCTGCTATAAAAGAACCACTTTCTCCTTCCGGACTTGCGTATGCTTTTAGAAGACACAGAGATAGTCCATGGACTCTTCCTCTTTTTATAAAAAATAAAATGCTGAATTCTTTTTGTGCAGGATTATTAAGTTTTTTAGTTGATGGGAGCAGAACAATGTTAGTAGCTGGAACTAGATCAAGCGGAAAAAGCAGTTTGCTTGGTGCGCTTATGCTTGAAGTTATGCCGAATGTAAGAACAATAGTAGTTGAAGACACTCTTGAGCTGGGAGTTGATGTAATGAGAAAAGTTGGGTATGACATTTTAAGAATGAAAGTAAGAAGTGCACTTGTTTCTGGAACAACAGAAGTGGAAGCATCAGAAGGAATTAGGGCGAGTTTGAGACTTGGAGATTCTGCGCTAATTATTGGAGAAGTAAGATCAACTGAAGCAAAGGCCTTGTATGAAGCAATGAGAGTTGGAGCGCTTGCAAATGTAGTTGCTGGAACAATACATGGAGATTCACCCTATGGAGTTTTTGATAGAGTTGTAAATGATATTGGAATTCCAGAGACAAGTTTTAAGGCAACTGATTTAATAATTATAGCAAATCCTGTAAAGACAGCTGATGGATTGCATTCAAAAAGAAGATTAGTGAGCTTAACTGAAGTAAGAAAACACTGGACAAAGGACCCGCTAATTGAAAAAGGATTTGTTGATTTATTGAAATATAATGTTGAGAAAGATGAGCTTGAGCCTACACAAGAACTGATAAATGGAGAATCTGAAATAATTAAGCAAATAGCTGGAAATGTGAAGGGATGGGCTGGAAATTGGGATGCGGTTTATGATAATATAATATTAAGAGGAAAAATAAAGCAAGAGATTGTTGATGCAGCGGATAAATATAATAAGCCGGAGATTCTTGAGGCTAGGTTTAATGTTCTTTCAAACAATGCTTTTCATAGAATAAGCGACGAAGTTCGAGAAGAATATGGCTTGCCTTTAAGCGAACATGTTTTTCCAAGATGGAAGAAATGGCTATATGAGAATATAAAATAATTTAATTATGTCAAGGAACTTGAAGAAAACCTTGCCTTTCAAGGCAAGGTTGTTCCTTGAGCATCCAAAAGTCCTAAACAGACTATGGGCTTTAGCCCATGGTCAAACACAAGGACTTTTTGATTTATAGTTTATATTGAGATTAGAGCTATGGCTGCCAAAAGCGAAAGAGAAATTATTGAGACAAGAGCAGTTATAATATAGAGTGAAATTCCTCTTTTCAAGTTTTTAGAAAGTTCATATTTTTCTTTTAGAGGGTCTTTTCCAGAATCTATTGTTGCTAATGCAGAAGTAAGAATAAAAATAATTTCAATGATGTAGATTCCTATTGCAATCTGGATGAAATATGGAGGTATCATTTGAGAAACGTTAAATATTTCAGTTATTTTTGAGAAGTTTCCAAGTGAATTTGCATTTTCTGCTAAAGAATTTATTTGAAGAGATGACAGCTTGTTTAAAATTATGGTTATCATTGAAGATAATCCTACAATAATTCCTGCAAGAAGAGGAGCTAGAAAAGTCATGTTAGATTTCATATCCGAAACTATTTCTGCAAGAAGATCTTTAAGGCGCTGATTGATTTTCTGAATGTTTTTTAGGTATTCTGAAATTGACATAAGTGATTGGGATGCAATCTGAAGACCTTTTTTGATTGATTCTACCAATATTTTCATGGAAGTCGCAATTAAAACAGATGGATAATAAATTATTGCGCCTCTTTTCTTGTCGAATATTGCTTTTTCGACAGACATTCCAAATTGCCTGATGTTTTGATTTACGAGAGAGAAAAAGCTTTGAGTTGTTTGACCCGTAGTTGATTCTGAAACCTTTGCAAAAATCATTTCTGCAGGTATGCCGTCTCCAAGGCGATTGCCTAATTGGAAAAGAGAATTTGTAAATTCTTCTTCAAGCAATTTTGTTTTTTCTCTTGCTATTATAAGATCCTTTGTTTTTAATGAATAAGCTGTTGAAAAGAAAACAGCTATAGAGAGAGGTATGAAAAGGCTTAAAAGAACAGCTACAAGTCCAAATGGCCCCACTTTTCCATCTTGGGTTTCTTTAAAGTCAAAAACGTTTAATTCTGGAAACAAGCTTAATCCGATTTCTCCAAAAGAATAGTCGCTTTTGAGACCAAGAGGCTCCACAATAAAGCCAATTTGGAATATAAAAGGAATTATTCCGATGAGGAATAGCGGGAAAGCATATAAAAATGCTTTTTTCCAGGGTTTCTTTGATATAAATTTTGGATAATCTGGATTTAGTTCAAGAATTGAAGATTCTCCATAGCCGCCAGGCCGCTTGAGCAGAACTTCTGATGACATGTAAAAAACAATAAATGGGATTATAACATTAAAGACAATGAAAATATGCTGCCATTTTATTGTTCCTTGAAGAAGAGTAGAAGCCAGCGGAAGGAGAGCAAGGCCAAGAGTTGGGAGGATTATTCCAAGCATGTAGATGTTTGTAAGAGGGGAGCGTATTTCTCTCGAGTATTTAAGTGTTTTTTCATAAATTCCGTCAAGAATTACTTGCAGCGCTTTTTCAAGAATTTCAATTCTTTTATTTTCTGATGGTTCGTAAAGAGAGGATTCAATTAAATGAAATGATTCTATGAATTCTGGAGAGTATTCTCTCCAACTTTGCAAATAATTTTCGAGAGATTGTTTCATTGTAGAAAATTTTCCTATTTCTACATCATAAAATACTTTTTTGAAATCATTAGCAAGAGGGCCCTTGAGATGCTGAGAAGCAAATTCAACAGCTTTTTCCAAGTTTGAAGTGTGCTTCATGTAAATAACTATATAGAGGATTGAAGGAACCATCTGTGAAGAAGCACTAAGACGCCATGAGTTTGCCAGTCTTTGAGGGAATGTATATGTGTAATAAAAAACAAAAATACTTGCTATTAAGCCGAGGAACAGGAAAAGGAGCTGGAAAGAGCCAGAGATAAAGTAAATCGCAGTTGTAATAAGAATTATTGCGAGGAAAGAGCCAAGCATTGAAAATAGAGAAAGCCCAATTGCCTGGCTCGGAGTAATTTCTATATTTGCTGAGTCGATATATTTTTGCATTTTTACTCTATCTTTTTCTGCAACTTTTATTGAAATTATACTGCCTAAAGACTTTGCCCATTTTTCATAGGAAGATGGTTCCCGATACATTTCTTTTTTGAATTTAGAATACTCCTGCGAAACATTTTTTGAGGTAGACAAACTAATTTCCTGCTCTATTCTTTTAGAGTATTTTTTTATAATATCTTCTGTCTGCGCCATTCTTTTTTATCAGAAAATTAAACAATAGGATGTTATAAATTATGTGGTTTAGACATTAGATTTAATAATCTTGCAATCTATACAAGCAGATGAAAAAAAGAGGACAAACAGCATGGGACAACCTTATACCTTGGATAATAGGCATAATTGTGCTTGCACTTGTAGTAATATTTTATATGTCTTTATCAGATAAAAGCACAGGAGCATTGAAATTTATAAGAGACATATTGAGGTTTGGAAAATGAAAGGAGAATTGCATTTATCTTATTTAATAGGGGGAGTGATTGCAATTTTTGTATTAATAATGGTTGGAGCATTTGCATATAGTTTTTTTAGCGGAAAAGCAATTCCTTTCTCCAAATATCTGCCAAGTTTTGATTATGAAAATGAAAAGATTGCAGGTGTGGAAAGCTTTAGGTATTTAATAAGAGAGGATAAAGTGCAGTATTATGATGGGTTGAAATGGAATAATTTTGCAGAAGACAATATTGAGATTAATGAAAAAAATATAGGGGAGAAAGAGATTTATGAAAAACTGAAGAATTTTTATTACAGAAGCAGAGACAGGAAGAAAATTGAAATAGAGAGAGGAATTCATGCAATAATTGATCCTGAAATTGTTTATTCTGAGAAATTAGATAAAGAGCCAAACGAAAACAGCAGAGGAGATGCTGTGATTTATGTTTATAAAGATAATAAAGTTATAGGATGGTACAGCTTTTCTTTGGAGAATAAGCTAACGCCGCACATTGAGCAACAGATTGAACAGAAAATAAATGAGGAAAAAATTATAGAAGAGGCTTTGAGATGGAGGGATGAGGCAGAAGAGACAATCAGGATTTCTGAAGTAAATGTGTGCCCAGAGAAAGTTGGAGAATATCTAGTAATAAATTTAAGAGAAGAAAAGGAGAAATGCAATGAATAAAAATGGAATGATAGCCAGTATAATCAAAGATTATCTCCTTTGGATAATTTTTTTGATTATAGCAGGAGCAGTTGTATGGCTTGTAATAAAGAATATTGCGTAATTGTTATAAAGCAGGGTTTCTTTGATTGAAGATGGATAAGAAAGGGGAACTTACATCTACACAGATTGTTAGCATTACAATAGGAATTCTTGCATTAATAACAATGCTTTTTGCCTTGACATTGATTAAATTCGGAGAATATACTGATGAAGAATTATGCAAGCTGTCTGTTTTAGGAAGAGCGCATGCTGCTGATTCAATACAAGGAAGTTTGCCACTAAAGTGCAGCACAAAAAAAATATGTTTAACTAGGGGAAAAGGAGATTGCAGTGAAAATTTTGCTGGAGAAGAGATTGAAAAGATAAAGTTGTCTGCAGACGATACAAAAGCCGCGAGATTAATTGAAGAAGTAAGCGCAAGAGAGATGTATAATTGCTGGAGTATGATGGGAGAAGGGAAAATTGATTTGTTTGGAAAATATGCTACAAGCAGGGGATTAGAAGTAACTGACAGCACATGTTTGATATGCTCTAGAGTAGCCATTGACAAAGGAATAAGCGAGGATGTAATAAAAAAAGTTGATATTCATAGATATATGAAGGAAGAACTGGTTCCTCAAAGCAAGCTGACTTATATACAGACTTTTACAGACAAAGTATCTGGAGCATATCCATCTGTTGATAGAGCAGCATATGAAAATGAAGCAAATTCTTTGAGAGAAGGAGATAGTTTATCTGGGAATGGAAGAGAAATTGCACTTTTATTTATGCAGATAAAAGCAACCAAGGCTTCTGAAGTTCTTTCAAATCTTGGAAAAGATGTTTTTTTAATTGCAGCAGGAGGATATTTTGTTAATTTAGGCGCGAAAGGAGTGGCTGGAGTTCTTGTTGGAAAAGCAATCAGATTTATTTTGTTGCCAGTTGCAATAGGGACTGCGCCCGCAGCAGCTTTGAATGCATATTCTGGACAAATAACTGCTACAGGATATTGCGGCGAGTTTTCAACGAACGATGAGAAAGCAAAGGAAGGATGTTCAATTGTTCAGGCAATGCCTTATGATGCAAACAGGATAAATAATTTTTGTAAGTCAATAGAGGGAAATCCATGATAAAAAAAGGGCTTTTAGGCCATACTACCAGCATAATTATTGCTGTTATAGGGTTGCTTCTGCTTGGAGCAGGCATATATAAAATGTATGGAATATTTAAGGGAGAAGATGAGAATATGAAAAAGACAATTGATTCAATAGAAGGTAAAATTAAGAGACTTGAAGATGGAGATAAAGGAAAATTTTTAGTAAGAGGGAATAATAAGTGGTATGTTACTGGATGGAGCGCTGAGGAGAAGGGAAAGCCGGATAAATGCTATTTAAACAGCTGCATATGCATTTGCAAAGGCAATATTTTTGCAGGAGACGCGCTTTCTGGGGAAAGCTGCCAAAAAAAAGGATTTTGCAGAATTTTTGAAGAGAAAAAAGTGATAGTAAAGAGCGATCTAATTTTGAAGGCAGTTTATGCTACAGGAGAAAATTCTGCAGAGGGAATAGATTCAAGCGGAATAATTTTTAAATCAAATTTAATTGAAATTGAGGTAAAAAAGGAAAAAGACAGCATAGAGGTTTCATATAGAGAATGATGAATAAGAAGGGAGAATCTGATTTTGGAGAGATATTGCTTGATAATACTGTTTATGTAATTCTTCTTGCTATTTTTGTTTTCGGAATTTTTGCATTTGTCTATCAATTGAAAAATGGCGCAGTGATATGGGAAGACTACTATGCAAAGGAAGTTTCGAAAGTCTTGAATTTTGCAGAGAAAGGAGACAATATAGAAATAGATGTTCAAAAAGCAAGCGAAATAGCCGGAAAAAACAGAGTTGAATTAAGTGAAATGTTTTCTTTTAAAGAAAATGATGTATGTGTCAAGTTAAGCAAAATAAAGAAAACATGCTATGTTTATTTTAATGATATTAAGATTTTAAGCAGCAAAATAAAAGAGGGAACTCCTGTAAATATCTTAAGTATACAAATTGGGGGAAAAGATGAATAAAAATGGAAAATTAGGGGATCAGATTTCATTTTTTTATTTTCTTTTTTTAATGATAATAATTGCTCTTGGAATTGCAGGAGGGGCTTATTTATTTTATGGGGGAGAGCATGATTTTAGAGAAGGGGAGAGCGAAATTCTTACTTATCTAGTTGAAGAATGTATGAAAGAGAAAGATGTGAAATGGGAGAATTTTTATGAAGAATGCGGAATTAGCAAGGGAGCAATGGAAAAAGGGAAAATTATATTGAAGATTTGCAAAGAACAGTGCGGAAAAGAAGAAGTTTTTGTTTTTGGAAGTAATTTTGAAGCATGCGAGTTTAAAGGAGTATTTTCAAACAAAAATTATCCAAAATGCAGCACCAGAAAAACTGAAGTTAAGGGAATAACCTATGAAATAATAGCGGGAAGCAATAATTTTGCGAGGAGACAAAATGAATAGAAGGGGACAAATTGATAAAATAATTTCTGCATTGCCTGTAATGATTTTAATTTTCTTGTTAATGGCTGTATTTGTTTTGCTTTCAAGCGCCATAAAAGTCTGGAAAGATCCAAACAGAGTGGAGATTTTCAGCTTTTCAGGAGGAAAATTTCTAAGCGAGATTGTGCAAGTCAATGAAAAAGAATATACTATAATAGATGGTCTTGCAAAAAGTGGAAATACACTTGTGCCTAGCAAGCAAAGCGAAGAAGAGAGAATTTTTTACAGCAAGTTTAGCAAAGAACTTATTAATTTAGCAGGAAAAGAGTGCATGATATTAAAATCCCCAACAAACTTTTTTTATATTCATGAAGGAATTTTTGAAAGCACAGGAAATGAGGTAATATTAAAACATTATAGAGATAATGGGAAAATTTCCAGAATTTTACTAAACGTGGGAAAGAGACCTTATCAAGTTGAATATTATCATGGAGGATGTTTAAATGAATAAGCAAGGACACATACCGACAATTCTTATGTTTGTAATTGCACTTGTTTTGTGCGTAACAAGCCTTGTTTCTTTTGCTAGTTATGGAGAAGTGGTAAGTGTAGACTCAAAGAAAATTTCAAATGCAATTACCAAAGCAGAGTTTCTTCAAGATTATATTTTAAAGAACACAGAGATATCTGGAAGAGAAAGCATTATTTCAGAAGGAGAATTAAGAGATAATTTTAAGAAAATAACTGAAAAGAGGAATATTGAAATTGAAGGTGCTGGAAATTTCTTTGGAAAAGTCAGAAATGACGAGTTTGAGTTCAGAAGAGAGGGAGAAAGGTATTTTCTGATAATTAAAGGATTGTTTGTTGTTTCAGAAAACGGAAATAATAAAATAAAGAGAGAATTTGATGTTTTTATGGAATTTGACGGCAACGGGAGATTATTGAACTCTGCATAAGATTTATAAACAAAAGATAAGTAAATATTGTATGTTGTTTGAAAAAGATATGAACAAAAGAGGGCAGGAAGGATTATCTATTACGACGCTTTTGATTATTATTCTAGGGATTGTTGTTGTAGTTGTCATAATTTTAGGAGTTACAAAGGGCTTTGGTTTTATATTCGGAAAAATAGATTTTCTTCCTGGACAGGATCTTCAGGCAGTTGCCGAATCTTGCGCTACTGCTGCACAGCTGAAATTAAAGATTGATTATTGCGTTGAATTTAAGAAGATAAAGGTTGATGGGGCAAAGGAATACGTAAACTGCGAGGATTCAAGAGTAGAAAGTGGAATAAAATCTGAAGTTGAGAAAATAGAGTGTGATAAAGATACAAGTCAGAAATATTGCGAGATTTTAATAGAAAGAAAAGAGTACAATGCTAAAGTTAATGGAGTAAATATAGGGAGCAATAAAGACAGCAAAAATACTGCAAAAGAACATTGTGGAAGTATTTTCAAATAAATTGATTCTTTAAGATGGATTACGGATTTTCAAGCAAGAGAAAAAGCAAAAACGATAAACGGGCAAAAGGAAGATATAATAAGTATAAGAAAGGCGGGAAATACAGAACTGCATTTACAAAAGAAAAAAAATTTTAGTGCTCAATTCCTTCATGAAGCAATTTTATGGCATAGACTAAAACTAGTGGTCCAAGAACAAATCCAAATATTCCAAAAATAGGAATCCCGCCAAAAATACCCATAAGGAAAATCAGAGGGTGAATTTTTGAATTTTTGCTTATTATTTTTCCAAGTAAAATTATTTCTATGATTACACTTATTATTAGTCCTGTAATTATTACTCCAATTGCTGTGAAATAATTATTGTTTATCAAGTAATAGAGTGCCAGTGGCAACCAAACTGCGACAGGACCAAGTCCCGGAATGAAAGCAAGAAATGCAATAAGCATAGCGAGAAGTATGAAATATTTTACTCCAAAAATATAAAATCCTATAAAAGCGACTCCAAATTCAAGAATAGCTATGAAAAGATAACCGTGTACAATGCTTTTTGTTATTAGAGATATTTCATCAGCGACTCTTTGTTTATCAGAGAACGGAATGTAAAGAGTTAAATTTTTTGCAAGGTAGCTCCAATTTATTAGAATGTAGTATGTTCCCAGAAGCACTATTATAGTCGAAATAAAAAGAGCCGGAATATATGCTAAAATGGAAGTTGCAACAGAAAGAATATAAGATATAAATTTTTCTTTGAGAGATTCAAGATTTATTTTTTCAAGAATAGGATATTCGGATATTTTTTCAGTTATACTTTCAAATGTATTAACAGTAAGAGACTCTTTTGCCTGATTTATTATTCCGACTGTGAGAAGAACTGTTGGAAGGATGAGTATTATAATGATTGTAAGAAGGCATAAGGCCGCAGATGCAGATTTTCCAAGCTTTTTAGAAAGAGAATCATACAGCGGCTTCACAAGAAAAGCGAGAATAAAGGCAGATATAAGCGAGATAGCAAAGGGCTTGATTATCATTAAAGAAACTATGAAAAGTCCTATAGTAATTACCCAGAAAAGATACCTTTTTTTTGCTATTGACAAATCTCTCTCTTCTTTCATTTTTGAAAGTATAAGGGAAAGTTAATAAATATTGCTATTATTACTTCTTTATGGAAGAGTATTATTTTCTTTTTTTTGTTGCATTTTTGTATGTAATATTTGCGAGTGTGCAGGATTTAAGAAAGAGAGAGGTTGCGGACTGGCTGACTTTTTCTTTAATTGTTTTTGCTTTGGCTTATAGGGCTTTTTATTCTGCAGTAGAAGACAAGTATAATTTTTTTGTTTTAGGGCTTGCAGGATTTGCATTTTTTTTTGTGCTCGCGCATCTTTTCTATTACGGAAAAGTCTTTGCTGGAGGCGATGCAAAACTTTTGATGGGATTTGGAGCAATTCTGCCACTTGAATCATTTGGAGATATTCTTATTAATTCCATGGTTTTCATACTTATTTTATTTTCTTCGGGATTGATTTACAGCCTAGCCTATAGTTTTTTTATTATAAGTGAAAACAAAAATTTTTTTCCTAGGGCATTTTCAAAAGAAATAAGGGAGAAAAAATATATGCTTTATGGTTCTGTCCTGCTTTTTGTGTTTTTTTTCAGTGCAATTATATTTTATAATTTTCCTGTTTTTTCTATTATTTTTTCTGTTGTGCCTTTGCTGTATATTTATCTCAGGGCCTTTGAGAAGAGCTGCATGATAAAAATAGTGCCTGCAAATAGAGTAGGAATTGGAGATTGGCTGGAAAAAGACATAGTTATCTCTGGAAGGAAAATAAGAAAGAGCGTTCATGGTTTGAGCAAAGAAGATGTTAAGGCAATAAGGAAAAGCGGAAAAAGAGTCATGATTAAATATGGTGTTCCCTTTGTTCCAGCTTTTTTAATTACACATATAGTTATGGTATCCTTCTATTTATTTTTAAAGAATGACCTGAGGGCAATATTTTACTTTCTATTTTAATAGTTTCTCTTTTTGGGACAGGTTCTAGCATTTTTATTATGTTTTCAAGCTCTTTTTCCGAGGCTTTTTTTCTTGGAGAGTTTAGATTTACAGGATCATCATAATTTGGTATTAGATTTATTATTTTTTCTCCAAATTTTGTTTCAGTTTGAAGATCAACAGTTTTTGCTTTTAGTGCTTCGAGAAGCTTGCCCGCTAGCTTTTCAGCAAAAGAAAAAATCTGCGAAGGAATATTTTGTGAGACTGGAACTGGGTTTCTTGGTATTATTATAGTATGTCCTTTTGAAACCGGAGCTATTTCAAGAACTGCTAGAGAATGTTCATCAGAATCAATTTTTGCAGATTTAACATCTTTATCAACAATCATTCTAAATATTGTTTTTTGCTCTTTGTTTTGTTGCTGCTTAACAAGTTCTTCAAGTGCTTCTGGGGAGAGAGAATCAATCTGCGCCTGTGCTTTTTCTTTTTGCCCTTTTGGAAGATGCTGGATTTGGGCTGATAGCTGTGATTTTAGTTCTGCAATTTCTTGTGGAGTTAATACCATAGCAAACAGAAAAAGGCATATTATAAATAAGTTTTGTTATTGAGATTTTGATACAGAAAACAAACTCCTGCTTTTAAGCCGGAGTTCTCCGTCGTTTGTTTTCTGTCTAAAAAACTCCAAAAAAACTGCGGACTTTAGTCAGCAGATGTCGCAAGGAGTTTTTTATAATTAGCCAAGCGCTCTTCTATAATCTTCAATTGTTACTGAAGAAACTTCTGGTATTTGAGAGAGAAGAGATTCTACAATATCGGTTCCTTTTTCTTCTGGAAAATCAAACTTTACTAAAAGAGCTTTTAAGCCAAATGCAACAAGACGTTCTTCAAAAGAGATGTTTCTTGCTCCTTCCTTTTCAAGAGAGTGTTTAGCAGATGATTTTATTTTTTCCAAATCTGTTGAAAGAGATTTTGGCATTAATTTGGCTATGATTATTACTGTTGCCATTATTATGAGTAAAAAAACGAATTTATAAAGATTCAGCTTTTGTTTAAAAGAATTATTTGTGGTTTTTAATAGACATAATACTTATAAATCAATATTACTTGGGAAATAAATGGATAATTATGTGCAATTAATAGCTAGGATAGCACAATTAAGCGGATTAAGCGAAGAAGATATAGAAAGAAAAATTGAGGCGAAAAGAGCGAAGCTTTCTGGGTTGGTTTCTAAAGAAGGAGCTGCACAGATTGTTGCTTCAGAATTGGGAATTAATTTTGACAAAGAGAGAATGAAGATTTCTGAACTTGTGCAAGGCATGAAGAGGGCAAATATATTGGGAAAGATAATTGAAGTATCTCCAGTTAGATCTTTTAACAAAAATGGGAGGGAAGGCAAAGTAGTCAATATGCTAGTTGCTGATGAAAGTTCAAATGTAAAAGTTGTTTTGTGGGATACAAACCAAATAGCTTTGATAGAAGAAGGCAAGATAGGAGCTGGAAATGTAGTTGAAATTTCAAATGGGAATGTGAGGAATGGAGAATTACATCTGTCTTCTTTTTCTAGTATAAAGCAAAGCAAAGAAAAAATAGGAGAGGTTATTACGAAAAAATTATTTAGGTTTGCAAAACTGAAAGATGCAAAGCTAGGAAATAACGTAAAGACAAGAGCATTGATAGTTAACATGCATGATCCAAGATATTTTGAAGTATGTTCTGAGTGTGGCAAGAAAGTGAATGAAGCAGAATGTGCTGTCCATGGAAAAGTTTCTCCAAAAAAGAGAGCTCTTCTCAGTATTGTTCTTGATGATGGGAGCGATACAATGAGGGCTATTTTATTTGCAGAGCAGATATTGCAACTTGGAGTTTCTGATGAAGAACTATATGCTCCTGAAAAATTTATTGAAGTAAAAAGCAAATTGCTAGGAGAAGAAAAATATTTTGCAGGAATCATAAGAAATAATTCAATTTATAACAACATTGAATTTAATGTTGAAAGCGTAGAAGAAGTAAAATTAGATGCTTTGATTAAAGAGCTAGAATCTTCTGTTTATAGCCAATAGATTTATAGAGAGTAATAATATTATTTTCTTATGATGTGGAAGACACATATTGCTTTAGGAACATTGTTCGCACTTTTGTTTTTTGATAATGTAAAATATCCTATTATTTTTCTGCCTGTTGTGATAATTTCAAGCTTATTGCCTGATATAGATTCTACAAAGTCTTATCTGGGGAAAAGATGGTTTTTTAGGCCGATACAGTGGTTTTTAAAACATAGGGGGTTATTACACAGCTTTAGTTTTTGTATTTTAGTATCTATAATTTTGTCTTTTTTTTATCCACCAGCTTCATTTCCTTTTTTTCTTGGATATGGGAGCCATCTGATTGGAGATGCAATAACGAGAGAAGGAATAAGGCCTTTTTGGCCTTTAAAGACAGAGATTGCTGGGCATATAAGAACTGATGGGAAGATTGAGAAAATTGTTTTTTGGAGTCTTTGTCTTGGAATTGTAATTGTCGGGACAGTGCTATTATTAAATTAAAATTACGAAAGTTTTTAAATGAGGCAGAGTTTCTTAAGATGCAAAATTTAGCCCCATAGTATAGCGGTCAAGTATTCAGGCCTTTGGCGCCTGAGACCCCGGTTCGAATCCGGGTGGGGCTATTTAAGCTGATACTCTGTGCTTATTGGATTTCTAAGCATCTAATCTCACACAAAACAAGAGGATATATTTTTTTTAATTTTAACGACATTTCTTTTTGAATTTTGTTGCTTATTGTTTCAGAAAATATTTCTTTGATATCTCTTGTTTTTAAATAAGAAATTAAATAATTTCTTGCATAATCCCTCAATGCTTTCCTTAGTGCTCTTGAGACTTTGTTTCTTGTAATCATGAATGGTTTGATTCTGACTTTACAGTCTTTACAGTCTGCTATAAATGAATCTTCTACATAATCAGTGCTATTTCTCATCATTTTTCTTATATATGAACCAATTATATTGATACTTGCTGGATTTCCGATTAATTGCCCATTTTCAGCTTTTATTTTTATTTTTAGCTCAATACTTTTTCCCCTTAAGCTTCTTGTCATGTCTAATTTAACAACTTTTCCAGATAATTCTTCTACAGAATTTCCATAAAGATAAATTTTTGCAGCAGTTAAGGGAACTTTTACTTCAAAAAAAGATTTTTTTTGTGTTTTTTTTGTTTCTGGCATTTTATTTTGAGATTTTTTCTCCTATTTCTATTCTTGATGACCTTATTGCCTTTTTAATTCCTTTTATTTTTCCACATACAGAGCATTTGTATATTATGGAAATTCTTTTAGTTGTTTTTGTCTTTCTTTTCCAATCTTTTGTTCCTTTTTTAGAACGTTTTCCAAGATTTCCAAATCCAGAAGTTAGTCCTCTCAGCTTATTTCTTACTGGAGATCCTCTAGAAAGAGGATGGGCCGCGGATCTTGCTTTTTGTTTTGCAGTTGCAATGCTCTGCTTAGTATGTTTTCTGCAATATGGGCAGTATCTTTTGGTTTCTTTAGGTAATTTCATTATTTTTTGTTAAATTTTACACCAAATTTAATATTAACTAAAGCTTTTTAAAGCTTCCTAAAAGTTTTTGTTTCTGCAAATACAGAGTACCAAAACCTTTTTAATACCTTTTTTCTAGAGAAACCAATGACAGCACAAAGTTCTGATTGGGTAAAGATAAAGCCAGCAGATATCGAGAAGATAGTTATAGAGCTTCATAAAGAAGGTAAGGCACCTGCTAAAATAGGATTGATTCTTAGAGATAAACATGGAATACCAAAAGTAAAACTTCTTGGAAAGAAAGTGGAGCAAATATTAAAAAATGCAAGTTTAACTCCAGTTAAAGAAAAGGATGCAATGACCAAGAAAATAGAAAAGCTTAAAAGACACATCTTGAAAAACAAACATGATTATACTTCAAAAAGAGCATTGACAAAGAAACTTTGGATTGTCAAAAAGCTCTAACTAAAAAATGTTAGACAATCTTAAATCTGCAATAGCACAAATTGATTTGTTGAGTAAGAAAAAACCAATAAAGGTTATCAGCCATTACGATACAGATGGAATAACCTCTGCAGCTATTTTTTCCCGCACCCTGCAAAGATGGAACAAAAAATTTTCTATGCAAATAGTAAAAGGTCTTGATGAGAAGTTTATAAGGTCGCTACCTGAAGATCACATACTTATTTTTTTAGATTTGGCTTCTGGAAGTTTAAATTACTTAAAAGAAAAAAAGACAGAGATATTTGTTTTTGATCATCATGAAGTTATTCAAGAAATTCCTAGTAATGTTATGATGATAAATCCACTTCTTGACAACAATGAGCCTATTTCAGGAGCAGCAATATGCTATCTTTTTGCAAAGTCAATATCTTTACAAAATAAAGACCTTGCAAATTTAGCAGTGATTGGGATGGTGGGAGATTTATTTGAGAAGAATCTTGGAAAAATATATGGCGAGATATTAAAAGATGCGGAAACAGTAATAAAAAAAGGACTTCTTATTTATCCTTCTACAAAGCCACTTGACAAAGTATTAGAATATTCTTCAAATACATATATTCCGGGAGTTACTGGCTCGTATAGAGGCGTTCTTGAGCTTCTTAAGGAGGCAAATGTAACTAGGATTAACGGAAGATTCAAGACAATTGGAGAACTGGATGAGGAAGAAATGGCTAATTTAATAACTGCCATTATGCTTAGGGGAGTTGATTCTGAAAAAATAGAAAATCTAATAGGCAATATTTATCTTGTAAAGTTTTTTAATAAGCTTGAAGACGCAAGAGAATTTTCTGCCCTTATTAATGCATGCAGCAGAATGGACAAACCAGAAGTCTCACTTGGTTTTTGTTTAGGAAACAAAAAATTCAAAGAAGACGCAGAAAAGCTCTATATTAATTATAAGCACCATATTGTTGCAGCACTTCAATATATTCAAGGATCTGAGAAAATATCCGGGAATAAATACGCAATTATAAACGCAAGAGATAATATTAAAGATACTATAATAGGAACAGCCGCATCAATTATTTCACGCTCGCCTATATATCAAGAAGGCACTGTTATTGTCGCTTTAGCATATAACGAAGATAAAATAAAGGTTTCTGCAAGAATAGCGGGAAGAGGGGGCAGAAATGTTCGTGAAATATTGAATAAAGCAGTTGTTGGTTTAGGCGAGGGAGAAGTCGGAGGACATCCAAATGCTGCAGGATGCCTTATTTCTAAAGAGCTAGAAGGCAAGTTTATTGAAGAGCTTAAGAGAATTCTAGAAGTAGAATTAATAAAAGTTTAAAAATAGCCCTCACAATTAAATTTATGCGGAAAGATATAAACAGCAAGTTTTTGAAAGTAATGTGCCCAAGGTGCAGGACCACCCATATACTTTTTGGAAAGTCGTCGATTAAGATAAAATGCGCCAAGTGCAATTATCTTCTTGTCAAGACTTTTGGAGGAAAGGCAAAAATCAGGGCGCCGATAAAGGAAGTATTATGGAACTAAGAGAAGATGATGTTGTGATGTGCACTGTTAAAAGTATAGAAGGAACAACAGTTTTTCTTAAAATAGACGGCAATGGGGAAGGAAGCATATTTATGTCTGAAGTTGCTGCTGGAAGAATCAGGAATATACGGGAATATGTATATCCGAACAAGAAAATAGTCTGCAAGGTATTAAAAATAGCAAGCGGGCATATTCAGTTGAGTCTGCGCAGAGTTACAGCGAAAGAAAGAGAAAGTGTTCAGGAGCGCTATAAAAAAGAACGCACGTTTATAAACATGCTTAAAACTGTGTTTCCAAATTATGAAGAATTAATTTTAAAGATAAAGGAAAAATATGATGTTGTTGAGTTTTTTGACGCAATTAGGGGCGAGCCAGAGCTTCTTAACAATTTCATGGGAAAACAAGATGCACAGAATATATCTAAACTTCTTCTTGAAAAGAAGGAAAAAGAAAAGAAAGTTAAGAAAATGATTATTCTTAAATCATTTTCTGATTCTGGAATAAAAGATATTAAAGAAATACTGAATATAAAAAAAGCTTCAATAAAGTATCTTGGTTCATCTGTTTTTTCAGTAAGCACCAAGGCAATAGACTTCAAAGAAGCTGAACACTTATTAGATGAGTCAATAATGCAGATAGAAAAAAGAGCTAAAGAGCGCAAAGCGCTCTTTGAAGTCAAAGAAAAATGAAACTTCGCAAATGCATCAACCATACTCAATCAGTCTATACTTTTAGTTCTATCTGTGAAAAATGCAATCAACAGACAAAAGAGGCGCATTACAAATTCATAAAATTAAAAAGTGTCAATACGCCTATAGAAGATTATGAAGAGGGCAAATAATCTATTCGCGCTATCTGCGGGAAACATTTTCATATACAGGAGAACTATTTTTGTATTTTAGCAGAAAAACAGAATCACTTATTGAGCGATAAGTTAAATAGGGAGTCATTGTAATAATTGCGAAAAAGCCTATACTGGCTATTTGATCAAGTTTCTTTCTCCTATAATCAAAATTAAGCAGTTTTTGCCTTTGCCTTTCCAATGGTTTTATAAACATATCATCAGTCAACTGCAAAGTTTTCTCAAGATAATTTTCTATTTGCTTTCTGTCCATAA
>ERZ1292623.237-Hain-H51-01um-R1-237-length-61969-cov-8_pt2 | contig 52008 bp, 69 predicted proteins | sample MGYA00564398_ERZ1292623 | MGnify/ENA primary metagenome ERZ1292623 (study PRJEB36523, sample SAMEA6512633) | groundwater metagenome | collected 2019-01-07 | study: AquaDiva: Metagenomics assemblies of 32 groundwater samples
TCCACCTTTAGATTCCTACCATAGTTTTTTCTTCTTTTATTAGAAGTTTTTAAGGATACTTCTCGCTAATCGCTCGAAGAATAATTAGTAATCTTACTATTCTCCACCCTTAAAATTCTGGCTGAATTTTTTTGTTATAATCAAAGCTAAAGTGAAATACAAATCTGTTTTAGGTAAAATGGTTGAGCTTACATCCGAAAGAAGAAAGCATATCATTTCCAAGCATCCAGAAGTTAAAAGCCATATCAAGAGAATCTCTCAAGTGCTGGCTTCACCAAATGATATCAGAATAAGTAAAATTGATGAAAAAGCATTGTTATTTTACAAATATTTTGCTACAATCAAAGGTGGAAAATATATAAATGTTACAGTTAAAATAAATCAGAGGAATTTTATCTTAACTGCCTATATTACTGATAGAATAAGAGCAGGAGAAAAATATGAAAGCACAAAAGAAACTTAATATTTATTACGACAAAGGGGCGGATGTTTTATATGTTTCTCATGGTAAACCATCTGCTAGAGATGAAACATTCGAAACAGAAGATGAAATTGTAGTGAGAAAGAATCCAAAAACAGGGGAGATTAGAGGTTTTACTATTTTACATTTCTTAAAGCGAGGAGTTAAAGACCCATCTATTGCACTTCCTTTTCAGTTCTCTTTCCAATAATGAAACAGGCAGGCCAGACAGGAATTTTAATCTTGGTAGGGATTTTAATTATTGCTGGATTAGTTGGTGGAGTATATTATCTGGGAACAAGAAAACCAATAACTGTTGTTCCATCCCCTTCTCCTACCCCATCTAACACTAGCCCTATACCGAATGATACTGGAGAAACTGATAATTGGAAAACATATACAAATAATTATTACAGCATTATTTTTAAATATCCTCCAGAATGGAAAATTGGAACTCAGATTGGTACTGATAACAGTTCTTTTTTCATTACACTCTCAGCACCTGTACAACGAAGTCAATTGGGTGACAATATTAATATTGACATACATGATAACAAGGCAAATCTGTCGATGGAACAATATATTTTCAAAATAGCTGGTAATGGTCCTTATCATTATAAAGAAGTTGAAATTAATGGGATACAAGCCAGAGAATATTCAGATCTTCCTGAAGCCTCATATGTAAGACGTCTCTATATCAAACATGGATCATACATTCATGAAATATCTATACAGAGTGATAGCGAGGACCACCTTGAACCATTTGAAAAATTACTTTCCACCTTTAAATTTACTAAATAGCTATCAGCTTTCAGTCTTCAGCTTTCAGAAAAAACAGTCTGACGACTGATGTCTGATGACTGATGACTATTCTTTAATTTCTCCATCCTCTATTCTTAAAATCCTGGCTTGGGCCAAAAATTCTTTGGGGATGTTTTCCAGTTCTACTGTGGCAATGATAGTTTGCTGTTTAGAAACCACTTCTACAACATGAGCCCTATGATTTGTATCAAGCTCTGAAAATATATCATCCAATAAAAGTATTGGCCTTTTACCTAAAGTTTTGGCCATATATTCAAGCTGGGCTAATTTAAAAGCCAAAGTGGCAGTTCTTTGTTCACCTCTTGAGCCATAGTGGGACAAGTGTCTTCCATCCAGCATCACCACAAAGTCATCTCTATGGGGTCCAATTAAAGTAGCTGCAGCAGCCACTTCTTTGTCATTGGCTTCACTTAACCTTTCCACTGTAACTTGGCTTTGTTTATACTCAAAATTAAATTCTCCCAGAGATTTCTCCAGCCCATTTATGAATTCAAAAAAACTCCCTCTCTTATCACTTATCACTTTTCCCTTGTTCACTAGTTCGTCAGTCCAGTATGTGAGCTCATCCACCCTTCCTTTCCCTTCCCTAATCCTTTTTAAAATCCTGTTTCTTGCAGTTAAAAACTGTTCATATTGAGTCAAACTTCTTTTATAATCAACATCCACCTGAGCCAGAGCCAAATCAAGATGCCAACGTCTCAAAGCTGGTGGACCGGTTACCATATTTATATCCGAAGGATAAAAAATTACTGCAGGAAGATTTCCTATAAAATCAACAACCCTTCTTGAAATACCATTCACCATAACTTTTTTCTTGAATGGAACTTCATTTGTTGGCCTGTTAATCAAAACCATTAATTCTGTTTCCGGATCAGATAAAAAACCTTCAATTCTTGTAAATTCCTCTTTTTCCTTAATAAGTTCATCTTCTCTCTCTACTCTTAAGGATTTGCTTGTGGACAGAAGATAAATTGCCTCCAGTAAATTAGATTTCCCTGCAGCATTATTACCCACTAATACTGTCGGGCGACCATCAAAGTTTAAATGGAGAATAGAGTAATTCCTAAAATTAGTTAAATTTAATTGCTTAAGAAACATTTCTTCCGACAGTAAATTCCAAATAATAAATTACAAGTATTCCAAACAATAATCAATGATCAAATGTTTAAAATTTAAAAATTGAAATTTTGAATTTTGTTTGGTACTTGGATACTTGGTACTTGGTACTTATCTCCTCCAATGACCCAATCCCAAGAATTCTCTAATATTATATGGCAGGGCACTTTCTTTAAAAAATAGGCTTGGATTCAATCCAAATATCCCTATAGCTGAAGTTACTATTCCAAAACCAATAAATATAGGAATTACCCCAAAAATATCTGCCAAGGCTCCTGCCAAAAGTACAGGGATTAAAGATACTAAAGACATAGCAACTCCAAGTACCGCAAAAACCTTTCCCCTATCCTGATCCGGCGTATTCTCCTGAAGAACAGTTTGAGTTGGTACAAGTATTGCTACCAAACACAAACCTAATAAAAATGCTCCTATAAATAAAACCCTTGAGAGGGGTATGATTCCCATTAAAATAAAAAGTAGTCCTGATAACAAGATTGCTTTTGAAACTAAAACCCGTCTTACAAATCTATAACCAATCTTACCTATTATAAGCCCTCCTATAACTATCCCAAGACCTAAAGGCATAATCAAAATAAAGGATGCATCTGTAGCTTTTGTATGAAGTACTCTTTCCAAAAATGCGGACATTAAAACTGCCAAAATCCCAACTACCATCTGTACTCCTGCCAAAATTAAGATTGCACTTAAAACTGTAAGTTTCCCTTTTATAAGTCTTAAAGTTTTTAAAATCTCAAAAAATCCTATATTTTTTATAGCAAGATAGTCTTTTTTTAATATTGACAAAATGAGTTCTTTACCCATCTTATCAGGCTTTACAACAATTTGTGGAAACATAAAAGATAAAAGGTATGCTAAAAAAAGTAATACACCCCCTGTTTTGAAGATAAAATCAACACCAAAGGAGGCAATAAGTAGTCCTGATAAACCAAAACCCAAAAGAAAGGTTGTATATAAAGTGGCAGAAAAAATAGAGTTTGCAGAAAGTAACTCCTTTCTTTTACTAATTAAAGGAATGGCAGATGCTTCAGTTGGAGCATAAAATTGGCCCAAGGAATTAACAAAAAATGCAACTAAAAGTACTGCTATGTAATAATCTTTTAAAAATATTAGGCTAAAAAATGATAAGGCTAAAAAAATATCTATTATCATAATTATTTTTTTCTTATCCATAAGATCTACTAATATTCCTGTAAATAAGCCCAATATTACAGCCGGAAGATAGATTGAAAACATTAATGCTGAAACAGCAGTTATAGAGTTAGTTAATTTAAAAACCCAAAAAATAAGGGTAAAATTTAAGGCATTAAATGAAAGTTGAACTAAAATTTGGTTTATCCAAAGATTTAAAAATCCCCTATTTTTAAGAATTTGGCTGAAGGTCGCACTCTCCATATTTTGAAGGTCGACCCTTATAATACAAGATTAGAAGTCTTTTTTAAACTGTCTTTCTTCCCAAAATAGAAGTGGATGATTTTCCAGATCACCTTTGAACTTAAATGAACTTCTAAGTTTTGCTCCAATAGGAATTAGAGCTAGTGCAGTCCAGGCTAAAGCTGGCAAGCCTGTTTTAGGCAATTCTTTAATCCCTAAAACCTGGCCGGTGGTTGATGTAGCCACCCCAACATTACCGGCAGCCCTGGCCATAAGTATTGTTATTGCGGGTGGTTGAGAAACAGTAACTGAACCACCTTGAGCTGTAACTGAACCTGTGGTTTGGGTTTGATTGCCCTGAGTATTAGTCTGATTACCGATACAAACTATAGCTCCATTTTGTCCAATGCTTTGGGTAGTACCCGGACCACAACTATTGGATACCTGTTGGGTTGGCTGTTGAAATCCACATTGACCCTGTATGCTTTGGCAGTTATATGGAGGACTTTGTGAAGAAGGAGCGCCACAAAGCATTACCACATCGATCGTACAAAGTTGTGTCCCTACACAAGTATTTTGTGTAGCAATTGTACGCGTACATTGTGGCTGCTGTGGAACTACAAGTGCTGCCGGAGCTGCAAATCCACACTCGCCCGGAACATTCTGGCAGGTGCCCGGTGCAATGCTTCGGCTGGTTGTACAATCAGCATTGGTAGTGTTAATAGCAATACATCGCTGGTTGCCCTCGCAGACAGTCTGTTGGGTTTGGCTTGCAGTACACTGTTGGGCTGGTGCAGGAGGGTTAGGATTACATGCTTGTGTACCGTTACAGACTAAATCTCCACAACTATCAAGGATTTTTTGAAAACTACATATCTGGGCCTGTCTGTTGGCATCACAGGTGCATTGGGCTACAGGAGCTGGAGCTGGAGGCTGGGGAGCTTCTTGTGGACACCATGATGCACAAGCACTATCTTCTTGATTAGGACCAGTGGAGAATGCTCCTGTACAGCTACTCACATAAACAGGCCTTGAGGTATTACAAGCTACACACTCATTGTATCTGAAATCATTTGTACAAACAGGTGCTGGAGCTGGAGGCTGGGGAGCAGGAACAGGTTCAGCCGGCAAAGGTTCTTCTCCTATAACTTCAGCGGGATTAGGACAACCCAGTGAATCCGGATTAGTAGCACAATCATTTTCATCAGCGAAAACAGAGTCTGGTCCTCTTTGATAATCTCCCAAAATCATCTTCTGGCTTCCTGCCAAAAGCACCATTGCAGATAAACCTATTAAAAGGTATTTTGAGAATCTATTTAAAAATGATCTATCTTGTAATATTTTCATATATTAAATAATTCGTCTTCCTCTAACCGTAACATGTCTTGGTATATTCCTACCTCTTATAGCATACGTACCTGCTGGTACAAACCTGCGATAAGCCAATAAACCAGCAGCTCCAGCGGCTAAAGGAAGAATAAATCCTGCATTTTCAGTCATTCCTTGCCTAGTTGCATTAGCTACACTACCTATATTACTGGCTCTCTCACCAAGAAAATCACCTACTCCATCAAGCAGACCTGGTATTCTTGGTCTATCTGGAACTGGAGCTGGAACGCTAGTAGGTGTAGCAGCAACTGTAAGGCTCGTTGCAGTAGGCTGGACTGTTTGTTTTTGAGCTTGAGCGATTAACTCTTTCTTTTTCTCATCTAAATCCTGAACCGAAGTACCAGAATCCACAATTTTTAAGAAATCTTCTGGCTTTTTAATTTCGCTGCCAAAGGCCACCACTGATCTTCTACCATCAGGTGTAACAACTTCAAACTGATCATTATCAGGATCTAGACTAGACACTACCTTAAATCTTAATGCTGGAGCTTTTTTACCTTCGCTTGTAACAGCTTCAGTGTTACAAGGAGTACTAAACTGTAACTGCCCTCTCCCAACATTTCCATCTCTTACAATATTGGCAGAAGCTAGAGGGCGATAATCAGGTTTACTTCTATCTCCCTTTTTATAAGTTATTGGAACTGCATCTACTGTAAATCCAGCAACAGCTCCTGCCCTTGGATCAATACCCATATCCAGTATATGTCGCCTGCCCCACTCCGGTACCACTTGAGCCATATCAAAAAAGGTATAGGACTCAATTCTGGCGCCTACTTGACAATTAGGATCTGCAGCTTCTGCTGTTGGGGTATTGCCGGAAAGTGCTTGGAAAACTTCCATAATTGAAGGTACTCCTGCTGAACCTACTAGAGTTGCAAGAAGTAGTCTAGAACTTAATGTGGATACTCTTACTTCGTGTGGAAGCAATTGCAATATTCCGCTCCTAGTAGCTTGAGCGGGTTTAACATCTGGTCTGATATCTGCTCTATCAGGTGTATTCATAATTAGTTTTGTAGTAGTATACTATGGGTTCGAGAATTTGTCAAGTTCCCTTTTAACAAGCTCCAAAATTTCTTTCTTAAATCTCATCTTTGAAAATTTTTCAGCCTGCTTCCTTAAGTCTTCCGCCTTAAATTTATCTGGATTAAAATCTTTGAGCACTTCTGCCAAACTGTCCACTGTAATCTGTCCCCTGTCCACTCCATACAATATTCCAGTTTTTTGGTCAACTGTTTCTAAAAATCCACCCTCTTTTGGAGCTATAACAGGAGTGCCACAAGCCTGTGATTCAACTGCAACAATTCCAAAATCCTCATCTTCTGAAGCTAAAACTGTAGCTTTTGCCCCTGCGTATAATCCAGGAAGTTCCTCGTCACTAACCTGGCCTAAAAATTGTACGTCATTGTGAGGACCCCGAGCCCCTCGGTCCTGAGGACCTCGGGATCGAAGGACTTGTAGAGGGGGACGAAGCAATCTTTTCAAATTTTCTAGTTCAGGTCCTGATCCAACAACTTTTAGTGGTAAACCCAGTTTGACACATGCTTCAACAACTGTATCCATTCCCTTACCTCTTACCAATCTTCCAACAGAAAGAAAATATTCTTTTTCCCCTTTACGCTTTACCCTTTTCCCTAGTTCCACTGGTGGATATATCACTACACTGTCTCTTCTGTAAAACTTTTTAATCCTATCAGCTACATTTTTTGAATTGGCTACCAAAATATCCGGCCGCTGCGAAGTCTCAAAATCATAAATTCTAAGAAAATGATTTGCTATCTCTCCCAAAATTTTAGTTACTGGATTTTTTTTATAATTAAAAGAGGTTGTATAACCATATAAATACCTTGGAGGAGTATGTATATAGCTTATGTGTAAGCTTCCAGGCTTTGTAATAACAGCCTTCGAAAAATATATTGCACAAGAAGAGATAACCAAATCATATTCACTCATATCGAAACTTTCAAATATCATTGGTGCAAAAATCCTGAATGGAGAAATTAATCTATTGGCAAATGGAACTCTTTGTAGCCATGAAGTTCTGATATCCCAATCAGAAAACCGTTTTGCATGGGGTCCTAAACCAGATGGAGTAAAATATGCAATATATACAGGAGCTTTAGGAAAAATCTCATGCAAAGCTTCTAAAACGCGTTCTGCTCCACCATACTCCTTCAAGTAGTCATGTACCAGGGCGACTTTCATGGTAGCCTAATTTTAGCAGAAAGTAAGAAGAATTTATTAGGTTTGTTCTCCCAGCTGTCTTTTTAGCATTTCTAAAACTTCTTTTTTGGCTTGTTCTACTGTTTGTCCAGATGCTTTAGCAGCCTCTTCAAAGGTTTTATTAGTGATATTTTTTTCATCACCCATATTATCATCAGGCATCCCACACCCACAGTTATAACACATAAAATACTTTATACAAGAATCCATAAAGTTTTACAAGCTCCATTATATTTATTGGCCTGTTTGGCTGAACATGCTCAAAAAGATCAGAAATATGGTAAGCAGCCACTTGATCTTTAGGCATAGCCTCATAAAGTTTAATAGACTGCGTATATGGAACATATGTATCTGATTTATCATGAAGAATAAATATTTTTGCCTTAAAATCCGAAACAAATTCTTTTGGAGAATACCCTTTAAGCCTATTGGCATCTTTAGAATCACTGGTCACAGCAGAATCTGTTGCTACTCCTTTTGCTGCAAGAAGTGTCATAGCATGATTTATAGCATCTTGGTGCGGCTTCCATGAAGTTTGGTTACCACGAAGTGGCAAGCTTTGCTTATACAATGCTAAAATATAATCAAAAATATCATAATATCCTCCGAAAAAGACTAAAGAGTGTACCTTATCTGCAATTTGAGGATTAGATGAGACAACAAAAGCTGTAGATGAACCAACTGAAAAACCCACAAACGAGATTCTTTCAGGATCCGTTTGTGGCAAGCCTTCAAGATATTTAAAGCCTTCAATAAAAGTTCCCGGCTCCTCTGGTAAACTTTCTCCCTTATCCAAAACCTCAAGCCTTGGCCAAAAAGTTATATACCCAAGTCTTGCCATAGTTTGAGCAAAATGCAAAAGGATGAGTTTATCTTTTTCCGAAGTCTTAACACCCATAGCTAAAATTACTCCGGAGTCGGGTCCTGGGGATACTGGTATAAATAAATCTGCAACAACTTTTCCGTTTTTAGTTTCAAACCCCTTCTTATCATGAAAAGGAGCCAAAGTTACAAGGTTTAGTGGTTTTATAGGTATTTGGGGGAATTCCTCTGTAATAAAAAGGATAATTTTTAGATGGGTTATAAGTTGTTTTTGAAGGATAATTCCCAGCAAAAGTGCTGTAACTATTAAAACAATTATTAGTCTTTTCATTTCTTACGTTTTACAAAAGTAATATATATCAATCCATATAAAAGTGTACCTAAAACTCCTACTAATAGATCGTTTACAACATCAAAGGTGCCTCTTACATTATGAGTTCCTAAAAATACATCTGTATAATATTCTTGAGCTTCAAGCAGCATGTGTACAATATTTGCAAACCCTACCCCACTCCAAAATGAAAATCCGAAAGCTCCTAAAAGTACTGCTGATAGGGCTGCAGTGGAATGGAAATGAGGGATTAGATCAAAATAAAAATAAGTGTCATACAAATTAAATGAGTTTCCTGCCATATCAAGCCAAAAAATAGAAAGATAAAGGTTATCCCACCAAAAAGGGTACTTGTGGTGAGCGGACTTGTACTGAGCATAGTCGAAGTAGTCGAACCACTTTTTCCACTTCTTTTTCCAAAAGTAAAGTATTGGGAAAAGTAAGCTTAAAGAGATAACAATAATTAAATTCCTAATAGGAATAGCTTTCCCAGCAAATCTAGGATCATCCGGATTAAACAAAACTTCTCCTAGAAAATAAAAGATGGAAAGCCTGATAAGTATATTTACTACAAGACCCAGCCGCATAAATTTAGTATATCACCATTAAAAACACCGAGGTGATTTAGATACTCTTAGCTACCTCTATCAGCTCATCCAATGAAAGTTTGGTTTTTTTAGCATCAGGTGCCGCACCCGAGCCGCAAATTACCATATGGTGGGACTGGTGCAGAAACCAGGAAGCATCTGAGTCTAAACTTTTAACCTTTTCATAGATTTCAGAGATATCTTTTTGGGGAGCAAAATACTGGACTGAAGAATGCTTTGGATCGACCATTAAATACAAATCTCCGTCCTGCTCCCTACAAAATTCCCTATTTATAGTTTCTGAAGAAACTGCATATCCTTTGCCAAATTTAGATTCAAATTCAACTGCCTTTTCCCAGTCCAAAATAGATTGCTCTTTTCTTTTTAAAACTTCCAAAACCCTGTCCAGGATTTCTGCTCCTAACTCAACAGCTTTTTTAGAACTTTCATCTTTCCCATCCAAAGGCCTGATAAAAGACTGTATAGAAAACTCATCAAATTCGGCACTGGGTGCTTTCCCTGTATCCACAAGCTGATTCCATTCAACAAGTTTTTCCAGGGCTTTAACAGTTATTTCATCAGATGGAATTTTCCTATTTACTTTTAGCTCTTGATAAACTAAAGTTCCGGCACAAGTTTCCAGCCCTTCTTTATGCTCATCAAATTTGCCTCCCCCAGTACCTATATAAATCCTATCCTCAGTCTCATCAGCCACATTATGGGAAGCTGAGATAAATGCTAAAGAAGCATCAAAAAAATCATGATTAAATTTTTTCAAAAGCCAGATTCCAAAAATATCATCCAAATGTGGGTTAATATGAGTTACCAGGGTTTTCATGATAAGATGAGTATATCATGGCTACCTTTAAAAAACTTCTATTTGGGCCTTTATTTCTACTTACCTTTACCTTCTTAATTTACCAGCTTAAGACTAACTTGGGTTCATATGAGGTAATTTTTTCTTTTTCCGCCGCCATTTTAGTCCGACTCCTTGTTTTATCGGGGCTAGTCTGTCTTTCCTCATTTTTATTTGTGCTTTTTGTAAGCTTTTCTTCTGATTGGAAAATAGTTTTGCCAGTTGCTGCTTTAGCCTCAATTTTACCCATAATTTTTATGAAAGATGCTTCCGGGCTTATTCTTGGAATAGGTCTTTTATTAATCTTACTTTTAACTTTCTTAACTTTGGAAAATACACTAAAAACTTACCTTAACTTTGAACCAGCTTCTATTTTTGGGCCATCAATTAGACATACGACAACGCTACTGCTGCTGGTTTTCTCCTTTACTTACTTTTTATCTATGAATAAAATCATTCAAACTCAAGGGTTTGCAATTCCTGATTCTTTAATTGATACTGCTTTGAAATTTACCCCGACTCAGTCGGGGTTTACAGACACTCCACAAATTGGGCAGGAAGAACAAACACAGACTACTCTTCCACAGATTAGCCAGGAACAGATTGATCTTTTGAAGCAAAATCCGGATCTTCTAAAACAATCCTGCCTGGATCCTGCTATTTTAGATACCTTAAATAAACCAACAACTAAAACAAATTCTCAAGACTTAGTTAAAGAAGCTGTTAAAAGCCAATTGCAAAATTTTATTAAACCATATTTAGGTTTTATCCCAGCAATTATGGCCATACTTTTATTTATTACTCTTCAATCTTTAACGTCTTTTATAAATTTACTAATCTATCCTTTTCTTTGGATTATATTTTATATTCTGGAGAAATCTAAATTTGTTACTTTTACTACTGAAATGAGGCCAGTTAAGAAAATGGTAATTTAAACTTTTAAAGGTTTCATTTCTCCCCAGTTTGGACCGATTTTAAGATCTACCACCACAGGCACAGAAAGTTTTAGTGCATTTTCCATTTTATCTTTAACCATCTTAGCTACTTCGCGAACGCTTCGTGGGGTGCATTCAAAGAGTAGTTCATCATGCACTTGAAGAATCATGGAACAAGATTGCTTCGTCGCTGACGCTCCTCGCAATGACGAATCGATATCAACCATTGCCCGCTTTATCATGTCAGCAGCTGTTCCCTGCACCGGATGATTTATAGCTGCTCTTTCTCCTGCAGCTTTTATCATCCTATTATCAGCTTTAAACTCCGGAATATATCTTCTTCTGCCCCACAAAGTTTCAACATACCCATTTTCATATCCAAACTCCAAAGTTTTCTCCACCCATTCCCTGACTTTGGGAAATCCTTCAAAATATTCTGCAATATATTGGCGGGCTATCTCATATTCCACACCTAGCTGACGAGACAGCGCATGTGGACCTTGACCATAAAGTGTTGCAAAATTCATGGTTTTAGCTACATTTCTTTGTTCCTTTGTAACCTTATCTAAGGGAACTTTAAAAATCTTGGATGCAGTTGCAGCGTGAATATCTAAACCCTCTTCAAAAGCTTTTTGCAGATTCCTGTCCTTACAAAGATGAGCCATCACGCGAAGCTCAATTTGAGAATAATCTGCTGCCAAAAGCACTTTACCTTTTGGAGCCACAAAAGCTTTGCGAATTTCACCACCCATTTCCCCTTTAATGGGAATATTTTGCAAATTAGGGTTTTGGGAAGAGATTCTACCCGTGGCTGACCCTTCCACATTAAAAGTGGAGTGAATTCTGCCGTCCTCTCCCACAGATTTAGGCAAAGCATCAATGTAGGTAGAAACAAGCTTAAAAAGAGTCCTGTATTCCAAAAGTAAAGCAATCACAGGATGGGCAGAAGATAGCTCATGTAAAGTTTCCTCATCAGTTGATCTTCCTGTTTTGGTTTTTTTAAAAACAGGGAGTCTAAGCTCATCAAAAAGAACAACTTGTAGTTGTTTTGGGCTATTCAGATTAAACTGATGGCCCACTTTTGAGTAAATTTCTTTTTCAAGTTTTTTTAGTCTACCTTTCAAATCTTTCCCAAGTTTGTTTAAAAATTTAAGATCTATAAGGACTCCTGTGGCGGACATTTTCTCAAGGATTGGCTGGACACTTTCGTCTAAACTAGCAGTTACGTCATTGCGAGGAGCCGAAGGCGACGTGGCAATCTCTTTTTTAGATTGCTTCGCGGAGTTTACACTGAGCGAAGTCGAAGTGCTCGCAATGACATGGGAAGGAGTAACTCCTGGAACCCTAGGAATCAGACTCTTAAACTCCAGCTCCTCAAACAGTTTCCTCACCTTACCAATATCGAAATCATGAACCACACATTTTTTAAGATCTAATTTAATTGGAGCTTTTAAATCTAAAGTAGCCAATTTTTTACTCATCACAGCATCCTCAGCTCCCTCAGCCAGAAGTTTTTGCATCCGCTCAGGCAAAGTTTTTAAATTTTTAGGCAAATAAATTTTTTCAATTGTGCCAAATTGATGAATTAATTTGGTGGCTGAAACATCTCCTATTCCGGCTACCCCCGGAATATTATCTGAAGCATCCCCTGCCAGGGCTTTATAATCCACCAGCAAAACTGGAGAAAATCCATATTTGGCTGCAAATTCCTCTTCTCCATAAAGACCAACATCGGATAAAGTTTTCTTAGGCATTAAAACTTTCACTTTGCCATTGATAAGCTGCATAATATCTCTATCCCCTGTTACTGCAATAACCTCCAAATCCTTTTGTTCTTGAGCTTGATGAGCCAAAGTTGCTATCAGATCATCTGCTTCATATCCTGCAACACTAAATTCAGGGATATTAAATGCTTTTGCTACCTCATGTACCCTTTTGTATTGCTGGCCCAGAGCCTGATCCATCTCTGCTCTTGTTGCTTTATACTGGGTGTAAGCTTGATGCCTAAAAGTGGGGCCTTTCTCATCCCAACAAACAGCCCAAAACATAGGCTTAAGCTCATTTAAAACCTTTAAGATCATTGAGGAAAAGCCGTAAACAGCATTCACAAGTTCACCTTTTGAGGTTGTAAAAGGAGGAGTGGCATGATAAGCCCTGTGCAAAAGTGCATTTCCATCAACCAAAACCAGTCTTCTTGTCCTTGGCGGCGAAGGATTCATGGGCAAATTGTAGCATTAAAATAGGGTTTTAGCATATTCTAAATACTCTGGGTGGCCATTTTGGGCCATAAAATACCACCACTCTACCCCCCAAAGATAAACTTCATCAAAACCTGTTTTTTTAGCATAATTTATATAACCTTTTAATTTACTGACAGGGAAATGCTTTTCCTGCTTCTTTGGATTTTTATCCAAATCAGAAGTTCCTATCCAAGGTTCTGCCTGAAGTTCAACTATAATTGTTCTTTGATTTTTTGGGGCAAAAATATTTTTTATAACCTGAGACTTTACATTATAAAGATATGGCAAAATTGGATAGGTTAAATAACCCATTATGGAATTGTAAACATCTCTGTATATAGTTGTCCCAAATACATCTGAAAACTGCATTGGTATAATCCAATTCCCAAGCTCTCCTGAATCTGAAATTATAATATATTTATCAGATAAGCCTCTTACTAAATCTACTTCCTGCTTTAAAGATTCTTCATCTCCCTTATCACAATCCTCTCCAAAAAATGGCAGGAATAGCTCATTCTCAACCTGATATGCCCAAATGGAATCCCTATTTTCATACCTTTCAATTGTAGCTTTGATAAAATTTAGAATTTTTGCCCTTTTTTCTTCCAAACTTAACCCCCTGGTCCAAGAAGGAAGATAACACTCCGGCCACCTGGGCTGCCTAAAACCAACCACCAAAATTACCTTACCTTGTCTCTTTTCTATTTCATCAAGCATAAAATCAACATCATCAAAATTAAACTCGCCTTCTTCCTTTTCCAACTCACTCCAATAAGTAGGTATCCTAAAATTTCTAACCTTGAGCTCATTCAGACTCTTTATAAATGTCTGTCTCCAATCTAAATCAAGATACTTAGCATATTGAGGAGAAAAGGTAACTCCATAGTTCAAATTCTTAGGAAACTGATAAACAGTATCAAAAATAACCTGACCAAAAAAAACCAAAACAATTACCGCTATAAAAGTTAAGCCTATTTTTATTACAAGCCTTACCATATAATCAATGTACCATATATAATACCCGTATGAGGATCGCATATTTTACAGACACTTTCCTGCCACAGGTTAATGGAATTGCCACTTCCCTTGCAAATCAGGCCAAATATTTGGGAGATCATGGTCATAAAGTTTTAATTTTTACCCCTAAGCTTGACGATATACCAAGGAAAAAATTTCAAGCCAAAAATGTTAAAGTTGTAAACTTACCTGCAGTTCCTTCTTTAATTTATACAGAATTTAAATTTGGGGTGTTTGGCTTGCCTCAAGTTATAAAACACTTAACCGAATTTAAACCTGATATTATTCATCTTCACTCAAATTTTACTGTAGCCATGGATGCTTTAATGGCAAAAAAAATCTTTAAAAAACCCCTGGTTGGAACCATACATGTTTATTTTGCTGAAAATGATTATCTTAAATTTATAAAATTCAGGCTGGCAGTTAAGATTTTGGGTAAATTTGCAAAGCGCTATCTGGACTTTTTATACAACCAGTGCGATCTCCTTTTAACCCCTTCCAAAATACTGATTGAGGAGCTAAGAAATAAAGGGTATAAAAAAGAAGTTTATTATCAGCCTAATGGGATAGATTTAAACCATCCAAAATTCTTATCTGCAAAACAAAAAGATGATCTTAAGAAAAGGTATGGACTTAAAGAAAAAGTCATTTTGCATTTTGGCAGACTCTCTTATGAAAAAAGTATTGATGTTTTAATAAAAGCTTTTGATCCTTTAATTCACCATCAAAATGTCAGCCTTCTGATAATTGGCCATGGGCCTGCTACTAAAAGTCTTATCAGGCTTACAAAAAAATTAGGTCTTGAGAAATCTGTGGTGTTTACAGGATTTATTGATCATCAGGCACTTATCTCTTCAGGGCTTTTATCGATAGGTGACTTGTTTGCAACAGCCTCACCAATGGAGGTTAGCCCCATGGTTGTACTTGAGGCAATGGCTTTTGGACTGCCAATTGTGGGAGTTGAGGCAGCAGGAATGGTTGAGCTTGTATCTGATAATGGCTACCTTGTTAAAAAAGGCAGTATTCGGGAGTTAACAGAAAAAATGGAGAAGATTTTATTTGATAAAGCAATTGCCTCACAAATGAGCAAAAATTCCCTTAATGCTGTGAAGGAATATTCTATTGCCAAAACTACTTCCCATCTGCTTAAGTTATATCAAAGTCTTTTAAAACACTCTTCGGCCCTTTCGGATAATATAACTCTTTCCGTCTGATTTAAATCTGAAGATGAAGTAGCTTCTTTGGCTAAGAAATCACACCCTTTTAGTCTCGGAGCTTCTATTATATCAGAGTACTTTAAAATTCTATGCACAGTCGTTCTAACTGACATTTTTGCACGTTTTTCATTCATCCTTCCATATATATTTTCCAAAACATTAAGGTGTGTAGAAATTGTATAGTTTAAAAGTAGTGTTAACCACTCTTCTCTTGGTCTGTACTTTAAAACAGTATTCATATGGAACCAGTACCTCTCCATTGTAGGTTCTACTAAATCCCAATCTTTTATTTGAAGTAAAGTTTTCACTTCTCGCAGCCTTCTTGTTGCAAATTCTAATTGTCGCACCATCTTAACTCTTGGTGTTTGGGCAAAATGCATTTCCAAATTTTCCCTAACAGTCTTTAAAAAGTATAAGGGGTGTGAAGGATGTATTTGAGACTGACCAATATCAGAAGTTTGAGCTAAAGCTATATTACATGCACTAAAAAAAATTCCAGCATAAACAGCTGAAATAGCTAAGATAATTGTAATTCGCATAGGTATTAGTTTGATCTTATAATGGCCGTATATAGTTTGGCAAGATCTAAGGATCTCTGAACTTGTTGAAGAAATAATTTCAACTTTTCTTTTTCCCTACAATTTTTCAAACTCTCTATTTAACTTAGCATCAAAGGTTTTAAATTCTTTTATTCCTCTTATTTTGGCAAATACCAGATTATAACAATCTTCAAAACTTAAAGCGGTCTTTTGAAAAATATTTAAACTTTCTATAAGCAGCTTGCGCTCTGCTAATTCAAAATCCAATTTCAATATCTTGTATAAAGAATCAGCTAAGGCCTGTCTGTCTTTTCCATAGCTTGAACGCAAAACCCACACAATTTCAAAAAATACCACTAGTGATGTTGTTAATCTAATTTTTTTCTGAGCGGCTTCCTCAAAAAGTTTTTTGGCAATAAGATATTGTTGATCGTTATCTTTCAGTAGGAATCGTACAAAAAAATTGGTGTCTACAAAAATCATTTTGACTGATATTTTTTGGAGAAATACTCATTCCTGGCCTCTTCAATAATCTCATCTATGTCTTTCCCTCTCCACTTTTTAGGCATGGGGACAGAACCGGCCAATTCTTCCACTAATCTTTCAGCCGAGGTAATCTTCAAAGACCCATTTTCCTCGGAAACTATCACCCTCTCTCCTATTCTAAAGCCTGCTTTTCTAAAAAGCTCGGCAGGTAAAGTCAGCTGTTTCTTACTGGTAATTGTTGCCATTTGTGACATAGTAAGGATACTATACCATTTGCAAGGATAATTTGTCAAATACAAGGAATTTCACCGCAAAATCCGCTAAACAGTGAGTTTTGGAAAGAACGTTTTTAGGTTTCCTGTTGATTGTAAAACTAACAAACCTTTCATTTGGAGCTCACGAGTAACTTTACTAATTGATGTATTGCTCAAACGTCGCCCATAATTTTGTTCCAGCCATATTCTTATTTCCTTATTTGTAATACCTTGAGGGTGGGAAGTAATAATTGAGAGGATCTGATCATCAGCTTCTGATCTGGATAATTTGTTCGCGCCGCTTGAAGCTTCTTCCGCTCTTGCCATAAGCTGTGAAACAGCATTAGGATCTGAAAGTATTTGGTACAGATACCTTCTCCCCTGCTCAAGTATCTCTGGATCCTGATTTTGAAATCTATCTATTATTTCAACCAGTTCAGCCAGTATTACCCACTGCTCATCAGAAAGATTAATTTCCGATTGTGAATCCCACTTAAATTGCTTAACATCCGCATAACCTGTTTTGACAAGGTGAGAAAGGATGTTCGAAATATTGCTTAAGAAACCCACTCCAGCTACTCTTTCTTTCTGCTCATCGGGTAGAAATTTAAAAACATCCTCTCTTGTCAAATATTCATTTGGGTATTCTCTTAGAATAGAAAAAACGGCTCGAGTTAGACCTGGGTAGTATTGATATTTTGGAGGCTCTTCTTCCGGGGGCTTATTAGAAAGCTTATGGTAAACGAAGGGTTGATTTACCTCTCGAGCTTGATATTGGATCATACCATGTCTGGAAAGCATGCTAAGGTGCGGCTCTAGCAAACTACCACCCTGTGTAAGTGCTTCTGCAAGATCTCCCAATCTCATGGGAAGTTTTGGAGCTGTTACAAGTTCATAAAATATTTTAAGCCTGGTCATAGGGGATCGTTTCTTAAATACTGCTTCCTCGCCTTCTACTGTTCGTATTACTTGTCCTTGAGAGTAAGAAGAAACTGTGTGGCCAAAATACTCCACCAGAGCTGAAGCATGGCTTTGGGAGAAATTAAGAAGAAGACCTACCAGAGACAGTACCCTCCTGCCATAATTGGAAATTTGATAGCCGTAAACTGATAAATCAGGATTGACTATCTCCCTTGTGACCAAGCCAATGGTTGAAAGTGACTGTTCGCAATACGTAAACGGACCATTCCTATTTATCCTCCAGCTTGGTTTTTCTCCTTGGGCGCCAATGACACTTCTATGAAGATCACCTCTGGTATAGATTCTGCCGTCTCCCATTAGACCAAGAGTTATGGCTTTGGCCTCGCTATTACCAAAAGCGGACAAAAGATTTCCCATTTCCTCATCTGATAATCTTTCCGATCTAGGTTGAGGCTCTTTGTGGTTTTGAATTTCAACTACTTCCGGCATTTATTTCTTTCTTCCCTACAATTTTTTCAAATTCTTCAGTATCCAAAGTCTCTTTTTCCAAAAGTGCTTTGGCCACTTTATCAAGCTTTAATTTTTGTTCTTTAAGAATTTTTTGTGCTTTTGCATAACAGGAATCTATTGTCTTTTTGATTTCTTTATCAATCTTTGATTGTAAAGACTGCGAAACCTGTCCGCCTTCTTCAGGCATTCTTGACCAAAGTCCAAACATAGGATGGGGCTTAATATTAAGAGGACCAAGATCAGACATACCATATTCAGTTACCATGTCTCTTGCAATAGATGTTGCAATTTCGAAATCATTTGCAGCTCCTGTTGAAATATCCTTAAGCACCATTTCTTCCGCTGCTCTTCCTCCTAAAGCCGTAATTATTTGTTCCAAAAGACGAGATTTAGTCTCATTAGACCTATCTTCTGTCGGTGGAAACATTGTGTGTCCTCCGGACATCCCCCGTGCAACAATTGAAATTCTGTGAACCGGATCAACATTTGGCAGGCTGTGTCCGACAACTGCATGTCCTGCTTCATGGTAAGCTGCAATTTTTCTATCTTTTTCAGTTTGCATTCTTTTTCGCTGAGGCCCGAGTTTAACTTTGGTTGCTGCTTCTTCCAAAGCTTGAGGGTCTATGGCGGTTTTGGCTTCTCTTGCTGCCAAAATAGCTGCCTCATTTAACATATTTGCCAAATCCGCACCGGAAAATCCTACAGTCCTCCTTGCAAACCTTTCCACATTAACCTCCTTTGTAAAAGGTTTACCCTTCATATGAAGCTCAATAATTGCTTTTCTCTCTTCCAAGTCAGGCATGCTCATCACAACCCTTCTGTCAAATCTGCCGGGACGCACCAGGGCCGGATCCAAAAGATCCGGCCGATTCGAAGCCCCAAGCACTACTACTTGCTCATTAGGGTTAAAACCATCCATCTCAACCAGTATTTGATTTAGGGTCTGCTCTCTTTCATCATGGCCTCCTGTAAAACCAAATCCTCTCATCCTGCCAATTGATTCAATCTCATCAATAAATATTATTGATGGAGCAGACTTCTTTGCTTGGGCAAACATATCTCTCACGCGACTAGCACCCACACCTACGAGCATTTCCATGAATTCAGAACCTGCTATAGAGTAAAATGGTACTTTGGCTTCTCCTGCTATGGCTCTTGAAATAAGCGTTTTTCCACACCCGGGTGGACCCACAAGTAGAACTCCTTTTGGTGTTCTTGCTCCAATTTCTTTATATTTTTGTGGGCTTTTTAGAAAATCTACAATTTCCTCAAGTTCCTTTTTAGCCTCATCAGCTCCTGCTACATCTGAAAATTTAATTTGTGGCTGATCTTTAGTAAAAAGTCTAGCTTTAGACTGGGCAAAAGAAAAAATTCCCTGCCCTGCTTCCCTTGCATTTCTAAAAAGTAGGAACATTAAACCCACCAAAAGAAGAATTGGTAGAATAGCTGATAAAACTCCCAGCCAAGCTTGTTGCAGGGAGAGATCTTTAACCTCAATTGTGACATTTTTTGGATCTACGCCTGAGGATTCTAAAATCTTATATATTGATTCGCCTGATTCTTTCCTTGACGCAAGTTTTTCATCAGAATCTTTTATTTCTGCCACTAACTTATCACCCTCCAAGGTAATCTTGCCTACCCTCCCATCCTTAATCCCGCTTATAACTTGAGATATGGGAACCTCATTACCTGAAGTTGGAGAACCGGATACTTGATAGAAAAATATGAGGGCTGTGAAAGCAATCAAAGCATATATCAAAAGCCCTTTTAAAAAGCCAAAAACAGGTTTGCTTAATTTAAATCTTTTCCTTCCGTTTGCCATACATTCGACTCCTTTCTAGTTTACCCTGAGCCAGTCGTACTTCGATTCCACTCAGTACGATCCTGAGTGTTAATCGAATGGGTCGAAGGGCTCAGTACTAGTTGGAGGAATTTTAACACATTTAGCGGATCTTTGTCCCGGGAGGAACTTTGGAGGAAGGTTTTATGGGATAAGGTTTTTAAGTATCTGTTGCAAGAAGCATTCCGTTTGACTCAAATCCCATCATCATCCTGGGTTCAAGATTGGTCACATAAACAAACTGTTTACCCACAAGCTGGGATGGCTTATACCATTTTCTGATTCCGGATAAGATTTGTCTCCTCCCTAATTCCCCAAAATCAACAATCTGTTTTATCAGCTTTTCTGATCCAGGAACCTCTTCTGCCTCTAAAACAGTTCCTACAACCAACTCAACCTTGGAGAATTCGTCAAAATTAATCATAGTAATCAATCTTCATTGCTTTTTTAACAGCATCCAGGGTTTTTTGAGCTTCTTTTCTGGCTTTTTCAGTACCTTCCTTCAAAATCCTATCCACAAGTTCTGGCTGTTTTTCAAATTCTGCCCTTCTTTTCCTGATGGGATCCAAAAAATTATTTAAAACTTTAACCAGGTACTTTTTTACCTCAATATCACCTACTTGACCTTTCCTATATCGCTCTTTCAGACTTTGCACTTCACCCTTATCACTTTGCACTGAAAATGCATCCAAATAGATAAACACCGGATTACCTTCTACAGTTCCAGGATCAGTTGGATGAATCCTTTTGGGGTCTGTATACATACTCATGACCTTTTTCTCTACAACTTCTGCAGAATCTGTTAGGAAAATTGCATTATTTAAGGATTTTCCCATTTTAGCCTGCCCATCAGTCCCAGAAAGAGTTGGCACATCTCCTATTAAAGGCTCCGGCAAAGGAAAGACTTCGCCATACAGTTTATTAAATTTTTCAGCCAAATCTCTGGCCAGTTCTACATGAGCCTTCTGGTCTTTACCAACAGGTACTAAATTGGCTTTAGGAAGCAGAATATCTGCTGCCATCAAAACCGGATATTCATATAGCGCAAGGGTGTCCTGCTCACCCTGATCAAGTTTCTCTTTAAGAGCTGGTTGTCGCTCCAGTACTGGTCTGAAGGTTAGAGTGGCCAGGATATATGCCAGCTCCATTTTTTCCAGCTCTTTTGATTGTAAAATAAAAGTTACCTTATTAGGATCAAGTCCTACAGACAAATATCCCAGCATAAGGCCTCTTATATTCTTTTCCAAATCCGCAGTCTTCTCATAATGGGTAGTTAAGGCATGCAAATCAGCCACCAAAATATATGTTTCATATTCATCCTGCAATTTGACACGATTGGCCAAAGAACCCACATAGTTCCCTAAATGAAAACTATCATATGTCGGCCTGTCCCCTGTGAGAATGCGTTTTTTAGCATTCTCACCCTGAGCTTGCTTGCGGTGAGCCTGTCGAATCCGTTGAAGGGTTAATATGCTTTTCATAGTTTTAATTATACCCTAAACTTCAGCTCCAGAATAATAAAAAGGGTGCGAAACCAGTTTTACATTTAAAAAAGATTTTAGTGAGGGAACATCCAGGCATTTGGAGGCATAGACCGTCCTGTTGGCAAATTTCTGTCTGGTCTGTACCTCATTTCTGCTTCCTCCTGCATACCTAGAAAATGTAATCCTTTATCTACTCCTCCCCTTAAAAGAACACTCCATCTTACTATATAATGTTCTCCTCTAGGAAATCTTCTAATAATTGATACTGGCTCCCTATTTTTTGCCAGTGCCATTGGTTCCTCTATGACCACCACAAATATTTCTTCCGGCTTATCTACAGGAGCAACAGCTAAAGTAGTTCCGCGAAAATCTTCTGGATCTATCTCTGCTCGTGCTATTGTTAATGCTTCATGCATATTTCCCTTTTAAAAAATCAAAAACAACCCTTTTCGGGCTGCTCATACTTAAAATATTCTAATAGACAATAGTTTTTGTCAAGAGGGCAGTTTTCGAGGTTGGGTACCATCATATTCTATTTCCTCCTCAGCAATTCTTCTGAATGGTTTTTCCCTGACCCATTCTTCAAAAATATGAGCAACCAATCCTGCTACCCTACCTATTAAAAAGAATCCTTTTCCTAACCTGTAATCAAATCCCATATCAGACACAACAGCTGCTATTGCCCCGTCAACATTAATCACTATTTTTTTACCTTTTAATTCTTCTAACTTAGCTTCCACAGCTTTTGCCAGATCACAAGCCTCCCCATAAAAACCAAGTTCCTTTGCTTTATTAAAAATTTGGGTTGCTCTGGGATCTTCCGTCTTATAAACTTTGTGACCAAAACCCGGGATTCTGTCCCCTGAAGAAATAACTTTATCAACCAATTTTTCTGCAGAAAGACCCATCTGAAGAAGCCTGGCACATTCCTCAATGGCCCCACCATGAGCTTCCCCTACTCCTAAAACTCCTGCAGCCACAGCAGCCTGCATAGGATTGCCGGCTGATGCTGAATTTCTGGCATTTGTCACAGATGGAGGACCTAAACCATTATCTATAGTGGAAATTAAAATCCCATCCAGCATGGCTCTTTCTTTTTCCGTAGGTAATTCACCCTTTAACTCAAGCCATATAGCTTCTGTGAAGCCCTTTTTATCAATTAAATCCGTGATTTTATACCCATGTATCACAGTTTCCCCATCAACAATGCCTGCAATAGCTGTCTTCCACTTTTTATCCATGCTCATATTCTAATATGTATCCCTTGAATTAGCAAAACCTAAAAGTTAAACTGATGACATGGAAACTCTAACTCAACCAGAAGATCCACAAGTATCTTGGGAGACACAAAAAGATCATTTAATTAAACTTAAATTCCATGAATATCTTAATATGACAGAGGAGGAATACCGAGCCTCACTCCCAGATTACCAACCGCAACCAGAACAATTTAAAGGAAGATTCAATAAACCTATCCTAGTAGATCCTCGCTTGCGTTTACTAATTCAGTTCATCAGATACCAAGTTGGGGGATATGCTACAGCAATTCGAAAAGATACGGCTAAGACAAAACGCCTTGAGGAGCTTAATCCAATCCAGCATCAGCCATATCAAATTTGGGTAGATGAAGGCCTAAAATTACAAGGTTTGAGTGAAGATGATGCCATTAAAAATTTCGCAGATGATGAGCGAGGGTTAAATATAATCGAGGGATTGGCACTAATAAGAGAAGATCACTCTCTCCTAAATGAACATACAGTTGATCTATCGGGCTCTCGTGAAGTTATTAGACTTCCAAGCGGTGGGACTATAGAGAATGCTCCCCGTTTTCATAAGAAACCCACCTTGCACCACTCGAATTATCAGCTAACTCTACATATGGTTAGCCCCCGTTTTGCTGCGGCAAAATCTATCTTCCCTACTTGTGGGGTTCCAAAAGTTACTTAACTAAGTAGATTAGGGATCTCATCAGGAGTTTTGGCAATAGTTACTCCGGCAGACTTCAAAGACTCTATTTTTGATTTATATGAGCCTTTGTCACCATAAACTATGGCTCCTGCGTGGCCCAACTTAGTTCCTTGTGGTAAGGACTCTGCAAATAAACCAGATATAAAAGCCACAACCTTCTTGGTAAACTTTAGTCCTGAGCGATCCGGCGATAGCCGGAGAGTCGAAGGATTTCCATTCCTAATCATCTCTGCTGCTTCTTCCTCATATGTCCCTCCTATTTCTCCAAAGATTACCACAGCAGTAGTCTGAGGATCTTTTTCAAAGTCCTCCAGTAAATCTGCAAAGGTTGTTCCTTCCAGAATATCTCCACCTATCCCAATCACAGTAGACTGCCCTATTCCATTTTTAGTTAAAATCCAGGAAACTTCAGATGCCATTCCTCCTGATTTGGAAATTACCCCAACAGATCCTTTGGAAAATACTCCTCTTGGATCATCTCCTCCTATTTGTCCTACCTTCCCAATTCCCGGAGAAATAATACCCATTGAAGATGGTCCTACAACCCTGATCCTCACCTCGGAGGTGTGATTAGTTGCTCCTTGTTTCACCTCCGAGGTGTGACGAGCTAAAGCTATAGCCTTAGCAGTATCTGCAATTGGTACATGTTCAGTAAAAACATTTATAAGGGGAATTTGAGCCTTTATAGTCTCTTCCATGGCACCAAAAACTGCAAAGTTAGGAACAGAAATTAAAGAAGTATTAATTCCTGGATGATTCTCCAAAGCCTCAGCAATGGTGTTATAAACAGGAACCCCATGAACCTCTTGTCCACCTTTTCCGGGAGTTACTCCAGCCAAGACTTTAGTGCCATAATTTTTCATCTGCAAAGTAACCTTCTGGCCTTCTTTACCAGTTATTCCCTGAACTAGTACTTTGGTGGTGTTGGTAACCAATATAGCCACTATATTTCTCCTTTCAAAGCAGCGAAGTCATGAGCATAAAAGCAATTAGAAAATTTTTGTGCAGATCTAATACAAAAATTTTCCCATAATGAGGCTAGAGAATTACTAAATGATTCAATATTTACTAGCCGAGTGGTGCTTTTTGCCATGACGAGCTGCTTTCTATTATTTTCCATATGCTAAATCTACCATGACCTTAGCTGTAGAGGTCATTGGTGTCTCCCTTCCAAAAATATGAAAATCAAATCCTTCTTTTTTTCCTATTACTTTTAACTCCTCAAAAGCTTTTTTATCATTTGGCCCACCCCTTCTTATCACAATTGGGTATTTTGGTTTAATTTCTCTTAAGGCCTCTACAAATCCCATTAAAGTTTCATAAATATCAGTAAAATTAGCTGTCCCCCCCACAAACCAACATCCTTTTAAACCGGGTTTACTTAAAACAATCTTGGTTAACTTTTCTAGTTTTTCCCTTGGAGGGTTACCAGAATGTTCTGTATAATTTGCAGGTTTTCCTCCATAAGCTATCAGAGCATCCATATTAACAATAGATCCCCCGCCTCCAGCAGCAATTACAGCTATATCTCCATCTAGATCCCAATAAACTGATCCAGCAGTTCCCCTGTGATCTCCTTGATCTATTTTTCTTGCCTCAATTTCAGCTTCAGTTGGAGGCCTGCCAAAAAGATTTCTTTCAGGAAACTCTACCCCGATTAAATCGGGGTTCTCTCTTCTTCTAAAAGTGGCATCATCATCCAAAATTATCTTAGCGTCTAACGCAAGATAATTTTGCCCTGAGCGATCCGGCGAAAGCTGGAGAGTCGAAGGGCTACCTTTGCCCACAGCTAAGGGATTAATCTCAGCCAATTCACAATCATATTTTATAAATACTTCCCATAATTTTTTGACTGTTTCTACTAAATAACCTGGGAGGTTAATTAGGTTTGCACCTAGGGGGTCCAACATATCAACAGGTTCAGTTTTTGTTTCCTTTTCCTCAGTTCCAGTTCCTCCCTCCCCAAAAGTCATTACTGGTCCTCTTGTTTCTGTAGAGTATGAGAATGAAAGATAGTATTCTTTATCTATATCAACAACTTCCTCAACAAGGATTTTTTCTACTTTTTCTCCATTTACAGTTTGCTTAAAAAGTTTTTCTACTTCCCCCTTAACGCTTCCCCCTTTACCCTTAACAACCACAATTCCCCCCCCTTCTGCTCTATTCCCAGATAAAACCTGAGCTTTTAGGACTAAAGGTGGCTTAATTATTACCCTTTGACTCTTTTGACTTTGTGACTCTAATAGCTGACTCTTGGGAACTAATATTCCACAGCTTTTAAAAAGCTTTTTCCCCTCAAATTCATAAAGAAGCATAATTCTATGTTATTATACTCTCCTAATGCTTGCAGTTGTAAAAGAAAAAGCTGCTCCTGGCATCTCAATTAAACAAATATCTATCCCTAAACCTAAAAAGGATGAGGTCCTGGTAAAAGTAATTTACGCCTCAATTTGCGGAACAGACATTGGAATTTATGACTGGATTCCCTGGGCAGCTTCACATATTAAACCGCCAAAAATTATTGGCCATGAAATGGTAGGCGAAGTATTGGAGGTTAATACTAAGCAAAAAACTAATATTAGAATTGGTGATCTGGTTTCTTCAGAAACTCATATCTTTTGTTTAAACTGTTTCCAATGCCAAATTAAAAACTATCATATTTGTGAGAATATGCAACTTTTCGGGATAGGCAGGGATGGCGCATTTGCCCAAGTTACCACCAGCCCGCTTAGAACTACCTGGAAAAATGACCCTGCCATTCCAGTTGAGTCAATGAGCGTTCAAGAACCTTTGGGCAATGCTGTCAATGCAGTAGGTAAGGCCAAAGTCAAAGGTAAAAAGGTGTTAATTATGGGGCTTGGCCCAACCGGACTTTGCGCTGGAGCTGTAGCTAAAGCTTATGGAGCAAAAGAAATTGTAGGGGTCAATGATGAACCCTACAGAAGAAACCTGGCTATGAAAAGCGGCTGGTTTAACCGAAGTCTTGATATTGTAAATATCAAAGAATATAACAGTTTTGATGTTGTTTTAGAGATGAGTGGCAATAGACTGGGTATTAAAGTAGCCTTTGACGCAGTCAGAATTGCAGGGACCATTATTGCCTTTGGTATTCCTAAAGAAAACATCTCCATAGATTGGGGTAAGTACCTGATCAATAAAGAGCTGACTATTCTTTCGGTATTTGGCCGCCAACTTTGGAGAACCTGGCATCAAACCACAGATTTATTAAAATCAGGCAGGATTGATTTATCCAAAATAATTACCCATAAATTTAAGCTTAAAGACTTTGAAAAAGCCATGAAACTTATGAAAAGCAGAAAATGCGGCAAAATCCTTTTAGAACCATGATTACAGATTTCTATAATAATCTTGCAGAATCTGCAAAGGGCGGCAAAACGCCTTATGTGATTACCTCTGGACAAGGTGCGTATCTAACAATTGATGGTAAAAAGAAGCTTAATTTTTGCTCAAGCCACTATTTAGGTCTTGCTGTAAATGAAAGAATTAGAAAGGCTGCAAAAAGGGCCATTGATCAGTATGGCATAGGTACTGGCTATAGAACCTTGGCTGGAACTCACAGCTTGCATGTACAGCTAGAAGAAGCAATAGCACGTTTTAAACACGCGGAAGCAGCAATAGTTTTGACAGGTGGTTATATGACCAACTGCGCTGCAATTCAAACTATCATCGGCAAAGAGGATATTGTTATTTCAGATGAGTTAAACCATGCCTCCATTATTGATGCAATACGACTGTCTCAGGTTAAAAATAAGTTTATTTATAAACATAAGGATGTAAGAGAGCTGGAAGACAGACTTAAAGAAGCTGTTAAGTTACAAAAAACTATTTTAATTGTTACTGATGGTGTTTTTTCTATGGATGGAGATTTAGCTCCCCTGCCCCAAATTGTGACACTGGCTAAAAAATATCATGCTTTAACCATGGTAGATGATGCGCATGGAGAAGGAGTTTTAGGTAAAGGTGGCAGAGGTATTGTTGATCACTTTAATTTACATGGCCAAATTGATATTGAGGTAGGTACTTTGTCCAAAGCCTTTGGTGTCATGGGAGGATTTATCACTGGGAAAAAAGTGTTAATTGATTTCTATAAACAAAAGAGTAGGCAGTTTCTATTTTCCAATGCCTTAACAATTCCTGACACAGCAGCAGCTTTAGAAGGTGTAAAGATTCTTGAAGAATCGGACGAACTAGTCAAAACTTTGTGGAATAATACCAACTATCTTAAAAAAGAGTTTAAGAAACTTGGGTTTGATACAGGCCAATCCCAAACCCCGATCACCCCCATAATGATGCCTGATGAAGGTTTAGCAAGGCTTTTCAGCGCTAAACTGTTTGCACTGGATGTTTTTGCAACGCCAATTGTTTTCCCCATGGTTGCCAAGGATAAAGCCCGTATCAGAGTTATCCCTTCTGCCTCTCATAAGAAAAAAGATTTGAATTTTGGAATTCAGATGTTTGAAAGAATTGGGAAAGAGCTTAAGGTAATTTAAAGTTTTTCCCTAAATTGTTCATAGCTTGTTAAGCTTGGGGTGTGATCAGTTATTTCATATTCCTGTTTAACCAGGATTTTCTTATTATCAGGAACATCATCATATAAAGTTACTCCTGGTCCAACCAATGAGTTTGAACCTACTTTTACCCCAGGCATTGTAGAAGCATTTACCCCCACTCTAGATCCCTTTCCTGCAATTAAACCTAGTTTATGTCTTCCAGAGTCCACAAGTTCCCCTTGCACTTTAACCCTAATTGTATGGTCATCAAGCCTTAAATTTGCCAAAACTGCCCCGGATCCCATCCCAAGATCCCCTTCAATTACACTATCTCCAACATAATTTGTATGAAACCAGGAATTTGCTCCAATATAAGAGCGGGTTATATCCGAATTAAAACCTGTTACACAACCCTCCTCCAAATCTGATTCCCTAACCATAGTATTGTTCCCCACAATTACATTTTTTCCAATATAAACTGGCCCTTTTATAACTGCTCCTTCAAACACTTTTACCCCATCACTTATCACCACTGGACCAGTTATTATTGCCTTTTCAGATACCTTAGCTTCTGAGGAAATATTTTGTTCAATAGTAGATAGAAAGTAAGCTAGGATATCCAAAATCTGCCAGGGATATTTAAGAGGAATCCAAACTCCATCATGTTTAATAAATTTTACATCCATCCCATCAGAAATCATCTGATTTAAGACTTTTTCATAAACATCATCAGACTCTGAAGTAGTTTTTTCCAAATAAGAAATGACCCTTTTCCCATCTCTAAAGTAATCACAAACCAATTTAACCAAATCCGAAGGCTCATTCCCCTCTTCTGGCTTTTCAACTATTGCCTGTACACTGTTGCCTGTTGCCTTTATATACCCTCCTGGAAAGTATTTATCCACTTTATAGCCTGCACAAACAACCTCTGCTCCACCCTTTGAAATCTGTGTATAAATTTCTTCCTCAAGAATATCTTGAGCATTAATAACTAAAATTTCACCCTCTATAAGTTCTTTTGCAGAAAGTATGGCATCTGCCATACCTTTAGGCTCATTTTGAAGGGAAATTGTGCCTGGAATTTTAAGCTCATTTAAGATTTTTTGGATTTCTTCTTTACTTTGTGAATTAGAAACTATTATTACCTCTTCAGGATTTATAGCTTCTTTAATTTTTTTAAGATTATGATACAAAAGGGGCTTTCCTAAAAAAGGAATTAAACACTTATCTGTTGCAATTGGCCACATTCTTTTACCTATGCCTGCTGCTAAGATTATTACTTTCATAAGTACCAGGGGTGGGGATCGAACCCACAACCGCCACGTTATGAATGTGGTGCTCCGCCATTGAGCTACCCTGGCGCATAAAGTATTTTACCATTTTATGGTATTATTTTGTTCATGGACTGTATTTTTTGTAAAATCATTAAAGGAGACATTCCCTCTTATAAAATTCATGAAAATGATAAATTTTATTCCTTCCTATCTATTGGCCCACACCACGAGGGCCACACCCTAGTTATTCCAAAAACCCATGTTGATGATTTTTTTGATATGGATGAGGCCCTTCTGAAGGAAATCCTCCTCTATTCTAAACCACTGGCAGATGCCCTTGAAAGGGCATTTAAACCTAAAACAGGAAGGGTTGGAGTAGTTGTGGCAGGACTTGAGATCCCCCATGCGCATCTACACCTAATTCCAATGGACCAAGTATCTGATTTATACTTTTCATCTGCAAAATCAGCTTCTCCAGAAGAGCTCCAGCAAACTCTTGATAAAATCAAAACAGCTTTAAAATCCTGATTTTCCTTGCTCTTTCCCAGCTTTTTATTTCTGCTTCTCTTCTTAGAGCTTCAGATTTTGTAGGTAACTTCTCAGAGTAGACTATTTTAAGTACTTTATGAGATCTGGTATATCTTCCACCTTTACCTTCTTTATGATCCAAAAGCCTTTTTTTAAGATTATTTGATGATCCTGTATATAAACTTCCATCAATACATTTAATAACATACACATGCCACATAGCTATTTACTAGCAAGACCACTAATCCATCCCCTAGTTTTATTAAGTAGTTCACTACTCTTACGTACTCTGATTCTCAATACCCCGTAATACTTATCTCTGTTAGAGTAATTTCTTAGCCAGGTTGATCTATGGTAAAAAGGCTTTTCAAATTGATTTAGTGGTATATTTGTTATCCTAGACCAAAAATTTTTGATTTCTCCAGTCCTATCCCTATGAGATTCATTAAACTCGGTTCGTAAAATGAAATCTTCTGATTTAATCCTAATAGCCTTTTTAAACCATTTAATCATAAATTTGATCATTTTTGGATCTGTGTTACAAAAACCCAAACGTTTCTCTTTCAAGCTCTTAAACCCCTCCGCCCAGTAAAGAGAAAGACCTACCAAGAAAAATTCTTTATCTGTTAGATTGCTAATCTCTGCCTTTGACTTCTTCATAATCTCTGCAACTTTTATGAGTGACTTTTGATGTTTAATCTTTGCAAGTCGACGCAAATGAGAAATTCTAGCCCTACTTTTTAAAAGATTTTCGATCTGTTTTGGAGATAATTTTATCGGTTTACACCACGAGCTGGCCGTGGCTGGACTTATGCTTAGAAGTTTTGCTATTGCACGGATACTTTTACCTTTTCTCCTTAAATCTAACGCTTTGTTATATTCTTCAATCTTTCGTATCATGGAATGATAGGATGTATTTCTATTATCCAATAGTTCCAATAATATTGTCAATAGGCATTGACATATAGTCCGCATGAGGCTAAAATAGACAATGCGGGGAAGTGTAACGGTTGCACGGGAGGCTCAATTTGGGCCCATTTAAGAGTAATCTTTTATGAGAACTTGGCTATATCGGTGAAACCCTGAGCAAGTCGAAGGGTAATACCGAGGGAAGGATGTACTATACAGTACGTCCCCTGTAGAGACTACACGCCGAGCCCCTGAGTTTATCGAAGGGTGATGATATAGTCCTACCCTTGCAGGAATGCAAGAAGGTGCATAATCTCCAGGCAGTAGGCTCAATTCCTACCCCCGCAACAGCGCACCATACGGTGCACTGCTGTCGCCACTCTAAAAGAGATACTTTGGAATATGATGAAGGTCCGATAACAGTAGTGCGCGTTGAGATGCGCCGAATGGCGCGTCTCCACCCCTTCTTGGTAGAATTAAATAATGAGCTTTTACTATGTCTACGTTCTTCAAAGCCTTAAGTTCGATTGGATTTATGTAGGATCTTCAGCTGATTTGAGAACAAGATTTAAAAATCATAATGATGGAGAAAATCTGTCAACAAAAGGATACAAACCCTTTAATTTAATTTTCTATGAAGCCTATCTTAGTAAAAAGGATGCTTTAAGAAGAGAGGAATATTTTAAAACTACTAAAGGTAAAACTACATTAAGGACCATGTTAAAAGAATATTTCAAAAACAAGTAATCCTGTACCGAATGGTACGGGAAAGTGTTAAACTAAAATTGTGAACCAAAAAGGATTTGCACCAATTTTTGTTTTGATTGGAATTTTAGTTTTAGCTCTTATAGCAGGAGGGGTATTTTATTTAGGAAAAATAAATAATACTTCACCAGGTACTCCTTCAAAAACAGAATGGAAGGGTGTAATTTGGAATGGTAAAGGGTTTATAACTGTAAATTCCAAGGGTGAGATAGTAAAGGACCAAAATAGAAACGTTAATTCAGTTTTACCTCCAGGAATGAAGTCAAATTATATAGTTAAAAATTTCACTAGTATAAGTAACAATGGTGAGGATATATTTAAAAATGCTGTTCAGCTTCTTGATGATGGAAGACTTATATTTATTGGTTCTTCTGATATAGGTACAGCAATAAGAGAAGATACACTTTATAGCTGGAAGTTTAATGCTCAAGAGCTACCCAAGCCATTAATGAAGTTACCTCAAGAAAAGAAGATTCGAAGATTCACCTTTTCACCTGATAAGAAAAAAGTGGCAATAATTTCAATAAGTGCAGATGAAAAAGAATTGGATAAGGAATTAGACATAATCCATATATTTAATGTTGATACTCAACAACTAATTACAAATTTAAAAATAGATAGAGAGAATGAAGATACGGGGTTAGATAATAGATTAGCTTGGAGGGGTAATTATCTTTATGTATTTACTACTTTTCAATTTAGAGTGTTTGATATGAATAATAATCAATTATTCTATACTTCTGATAAAAGTGAGTCAGGTCCAATGGGCGATAATGTAATAATTTCTCCAGATGGATCTAAATTTATATATATGCCTAAACAGAAAGTGGAAGTACTTCAAGCGCTCATAAATCCAATTGAGTTAAAAATGCCTGCGCTTATAAATTATAATGCTTTTTCATTTGATTCCAAAAAAATGTTGATTCAAAAATCTAAAAAAACTGATGGTCCCCTAATAGGAGATGAAATTGGTGAATTAAATTTAGAAAATGGGGAAGTTGATATTATTGGATCCATAGAATCATTGGCATCTGAACTACAGTTAGATTATTCTACAAAAGAACGTTATTTTTTACTACCATTTATTGTTTACAATCCCGCAGCAGATTATATTATTTTTCCTATTGTAGCTGATGGCAATGCTCTAAGATTTGTAGATCTTTATAGCCTAAAGTTAGATGAACAACATGCTAAAACTAATTTACTTGAAGATGTAGAGATGATTACTACTCTAAGAGACTTTGCTTTTCTCGGTTGGTATAAAACAGACTAGGAGGTAATGTGGTTATATATAAAAAGTTCTAACAGCATCCTCCCCCCGCAACACAGTGGTTAATTAGGCTATGGTAATAACCTAATCATTTAATAAGATTGTTTCATGAACGAGCTATAACAAGCTCTCGTTCAGGTAAAATTGGTATTGTTGGTTCCTCGTAATCCCCATCAAAGAACTGATGAAATGTTAGCTCAATACCACGGAATTTCTTAGCATCCGCAGCCAACCAAACAAACGTTATTCGGCCAAAATCGGCATTGCCTTCCGCATCACTTTCAATCTCTACCTCACCAATATCTTTTAGATTAAAAAGGTTCTTTTCTCTGACTATAACTGGATTACCTTCTTCAAGTGATTGCATTCTTCTGGCAACTGCTGGAGCGCTTAAATTCCAGGCAGCCATATATTTTTCCTTATTAAGTTTTACATCCACATAAGTATTTAAAAGTCTGGCATATTCAGAAGGGCTGCGAAGTGGGAATCCAAAGCGCAATATATACGGTATCTCATCATATTCCATATCCTGAAAAGTATTTCCTTCACGGAAGACTCCCTTGAATATGACATCACCAAATGGCTTTTCTACCTGGAAACGCCCATTATTTACAAGCATTTGAGCCATTGCCTCTGGATTTTCACTAATAATATCAACGCGCCCCTCAATGCTATGAAGTGATATTCTTCTCCTGAGTAAAAGTGTATGACTATATCTTTCTGGGATATCCATAACATTCTCTCCCTTTTTAGGCCAATATGCCCTGCGCATCCTTGCAAAAGGCTTAATCGGTACATCCATTGGGACTACTAGAAGATTTTCTGCTGACATAGCCTGATATTAAAACACATTCAGTTCGTTGAATCAAATAAACTAAGCTAAATAAAAAGTTCTAACATCGTTCCATCCCCGCAACACTTCGACTCACTCCGTTCGCTCAGTGCAGGCACAGATTCGCTCCGCTCAATGCAAGAATACCCTCAACCACCCTAACCAATTAGGTAATCTGGGCTCCGAGCTTGAGGTTACTCCTAAAATCTCCTTTATCTTCTTATCAGGAATAATTACAAGCGTCTCCCCCTCCTTTCCTAAACCAAGCTTATTTCTGGCTATTTCCTCTACAAATTCAGGCGATTTTATTTCAGATAATCTTTTTTTAAGCTCTTTATTTTTAACCTCTGATATAAAAACCCTATCAGCTGCCTGGTTTAATCTTTCAGAAACATTTAAAGTATCCGTTATTTGTTTAATAAGATTAAAGCTGATAAAGCCTACAACTAAAATTATTAAACCTATTGTAAATTTTTTAATCATACTGTTTGTAAATATAGCCTTGACAAATCTATCCTATAAATATATAATATACGTCTAATGACCGCTCTTAAAGATGCCCACAAACAATTTATTGACTATCTTAAGGGCAAAAATCGTGCCTCTGCTACTATCTTAGCCTATGGGAAAGACATTGATCAACTGGTAGTCTATTTGGAGAACTTAGGCAAAACCGATCCAGACACAGTTAACACTGAAGATCTCCAAGCTTTCATGGAAAAATTATCAAAAGAAGCTTATACCCCAAAATCAATCTCAAGAAAAACAAATTCAACTAAAACATTCTTTAAATTCCTAAAAACCCAAGGATTTGCTAATGAAGATGCGGCAGCAGGACTTTTACATCCCAAATTTGAGAATAAGCCTCCAAGAATATTAACAAAGCTTGAATATAGAGCCTTAAGGGATGCTGCCAGAACAGATGTTAGAATGCTTGGTGTTATTGAACTCTTACTCCAAACTGGTGTTAGGATTGGTGAACTTGCAAAACTTAGAGTTGAAGATATAGATTTACAAAATGGGACAATCCATGTTCCCCTATTTGAAGATACAAGAGAAAGAACTATCCCATTAAATACTCCTGCTGCAGAGGCAGTTAGAAAATATTTGGAAATAAGACCCAAAACTCAAAACCATGCACTTTTTATTACTAAAACAGGAAGACCCCTTTTAATTAGAAATATTAGGGCTGCAATTGATAGATATTTTAGAATTGCAGGAATAAAGATGGCTAAAGTTAATGACTTAAGACACACCTGGGTTGCACATCAGCTTCAATCAGGAGTATCTTTGGTAACTGTTTCCAAGCTTGCAGGGCATAAAAGATTATCAACAACTGAAAGATATCTTCAATTCATCCAAAACCATAATGGAGATAGTAAGGTAAAACTGGAGGAATTATAATGTCTGAACAGCAAGAATTAAGACCTTCACTCAATGAAATCGTTGATCAAGCTAAAGCTAACTTTTGGTCAAAAGACCGTGTAGAACGAGAAGATAATCTTTTTGAATCTTATAACTATCTTATGGCAGCAGACGATGCTGTGGTTCAGTCTAATATAGACGCAGTAGCACAACTACCATTTGTAATACGACAAACTAAAATAAGAGCTAATGATATTGAGTGGAGTGATTTTTGTGACAGTTTAGAAAACGATCTAAACTGGGAGAGTTTTTGTCGCCATATTATTGAAGAAATCACAGCACAGGAGTTATTATCAGATCCCATGGTTGCAGTTGAGGAGCAACGAAGATATGATACAGAAAATGAAATATAAACTTCTTAATAAACTTATTCAAACCTCCTGAAGTTACAAAAATTTATGATGTGGGCGGACCTGGATTCGGCAAAACGCGCTCTTGACAAATTCTTTTCTTTTTAGTATTCTAAAATTTAGAATTTTAGAAAGTAGGAAAAATTATGCAGCAAGTAGTTATTAAACCGCTAGCCAAAGGCCAAATCACCATTCCGATATCTTTCAGGAAAACCCTGGGAATAGATAAATCTACCCTTTTTAAAGCACAGTTAAAAAAAGACGGAATACTTCTTACTCCTCTGCAATTTGACTGGCAGGAAAAATACATCAGGGAATTTACGGATGATGAAATCAAAGAGTGGCTTAGGGAAGACAGGCTTGATAAAAAAGAGCTCAAAAAAATCAAGCAATACCTTAAATGAAGGTTTTTCTGGATGCCTCTGTAATTATTACCGGAATAAATTCCAAAAACTCTGCCTCTAATATTATTCTGAAGCTTTCTCAAAAAGGAAAAATTAAAACCTTTGTTTCCTCTATTACTCTGAATGAGGTAATAAGAAACTTAAATAAAAAGTTTCCAAAAGAGGTACTGCAGGATTTTCTAACCTATCTTTCTAAAAGCAATTTTAAAAAAATAGAATTTAAGGATGAATCGGAAGTTTTAAAATTTCAAGGAGTAACTACTCAAAAAGATATTCATGTTATAGCAGCGGCAAGTAAAGCCAAGGTAGATTTTATAATTACTTTTGATAGAAAACACTTATTATCCATTAAAGAAGGCACTTTACCGTTTATAATTCTTTCACCAGCTGATTTGATTAAGAAAATATTCTCAAAAAACCAATCTAAATAGATGAGTGTGGGCGGACCTGGATAAGTAACCTGTCCTTCGGACAGAACGAACCAGGAACCAGTTGTAGGCCCGGAAGGAGTCGAACCCTCGTCATCACTGTATAAGAATGAGGTATTAACCGTTATACGACGGGCCTGTTAGGAATTATACCAAAGCTCACCTTAAGTGTCATGCCGAATCCTGAAAGTGTTATCCCGAATTTATTTCGGGATCTTCAGGACAAGCTTGTTTCGGCATCTACTGATAAATCCCTAAGAGTTGGATTAGTATTTTTAATCAAATTTAGCTTCCATTCTCTGTGCCAATTCTTTAATTGTTTTTCTCTTACTAATGCATCGTTTACCTGACTACACTCTTCAAAATAAATTAATTTCTTCAGTTTGTACTTTTTAGTAAAACCATCTATAAGTTCATTTTTGTGTTCATATATTCTTCTCTCTAGATTATTGGTAACCCCTATATAAAGGGTTGTATTGTTTTTATTAGTTAGAATATACACATAGTAAGAATTCATGAAAGAGACCCTTAAACAAGTTCAGGGTGACAATAAAATTACAGCTTTGCTCTTTGGACAATTGATGCTTCAACTTGGGTAACATCACGGCCATATTTAATCCTGGACAACTCCCTTATCGCCTGTCCTATTTGAGAATTAAGCATAGATTTCCACTTATTCATATCTTTTGTCGTATCCAAAGAAAACGGCACAACAGGTTCCCCGGAAACTATTGTTTTAATATATGCATGCGGAGATTCAATATTTACAAGATCCGCCTCTTGGAAGATAGGTGTAAATTCATGCTGAAGATAATTTGCATCAGTTACTCCAACCCTAAATCCAATAACAGTACCCACATTCCCAAAAACAGCATTTTTCAAATCCTCTCCAATTTGCCCAATAAACTGATTTGCAACAATTAAATTTAATCTATATTTTCTAGCCTCGGATAAAATATCAGCAAAAGTATCAGTTGCAAAGTTTTGAAACTCATCAACATAAAGATAGAAGTCTTTACGTTTCTCCTCTTGAGTTTCAGCCCTTGACATGGCTGCTGCCAAAATTTTTGGAACAAGGATTAATCCTAAAAAGTTTGAATTTTCCTCACCTATTTTTCCTTTAGATAAATTGATTATTAAAACCTTGCCCTCATCCATAATCTTCCTAAGATCAAAAGAAGAATGGGATTGCCCAATAATGTTTCTCATCATTTTATTTGTGACAAATCTTCCGAATTTGGAAACCGTATAATCCAAAACTTCAGATTTATGAAAATCCGTGGTTTGGGCAATTTGATCTGTCCAATATCTTCTTACCACAGGATCCGCTACTTTTGGCAAAAGCTCTCTAACAAAATTTGCATCAGTCATGATACGCATAACCTCAACAAAAGTTGCCCCCTCTTGGCTCATTGCAGTAAGCATTGCATTCCTTACTCCGTGCTCAAATCTGGGACCAATAATTCCTGTTTTATTTGGATCAAAAAGCTTATACATAAGTCCTATGATTGAAGCAACAACAAAGTGTTTTTGCTGTTCAGTGTATGCCTCAAGCATATTAAGCCCAAAAGGACGAGAAACATCCGAAGGATCAAAATAAATTACATCTTCTGCTCTATTCGGAGGAATAAGTTGAAGCATTTCTTCTGCCGCGTCACCATGAGGATCAATAAAACATAAGCCTTTTCCAGCCAAAATATCTTGAAGCATTAAACTTTTAAGAAGCTCGGTTTTACCTGTTCCTGTTCTGCCAATGACATACATGTGTCTTCTTCTATCGTCTTCCGCAAGATATACAGGCCTTACTACCCCTCTAAAAACAGACCTTCCTAAATATAGACCTGATGTTGGTATTTTCTCCGGTGCAGGTGCCCTTTTGGAAGAAAGCCAAGAAATATAAGGGGTTTCTATGGATTTATTTGGAAAATGAAAGGCCGAGGCAAGTTCATCCGGTGTTAAGATTGGCATTTTTGAATATTTTGGCAAATATCTATAAATAAAATCAGTCATAAATCCCTTTTCAGAATATATCTTTTGGGAAGTAAGAGAGTTATATGGTCCTGAAAATTGTTCAAAAGCAGCCTTTATATTAGCCAGGTGTGTTTTAGCAAATTCAGATGTTGAGGATGAAACTACAACCCTGATAGAAGTGTAAAATCCGGGCCTTGCAATTTTTCCTTCAACAGCTTCAAGCTGTTTGGCATCGGGAGGAGGCTTTGGATTTTTCTCATCTCCCGGTTCTTTTTGTTTTTTAACCCATTCTTTGCCTTTATCTTTCCATTTATCATCTGATGGCGAAATAATCAACTGTACAGATGCTCCCTCCCCCGGTTGCATTTTGGCTAAAGCAGAAGTTAAGGCAGAGAGAGGGTCTGTTGGTAAATCACGGAAGGTTTTTAATGGGAACCAGTCAGTATTTTTTAGCTTTAAAGAAGCATAAGCAGTTTGTCCTGTTTCTGAAAAAATATTGTATTCTGGGACTTCTTTAATTTCTGCATCCGGATATGCTCCATTTATTTGTTTTTCCAAAAGATCCTTATGATCTTTATGGCAGGAAACGAAAAATCTTATAGATTCATGAATCGCAACTATTTCAAAGGAAAGTTGCGGTTGAGGATTAAAAGTTGAAAGAAGTCCTCCTGATTTTCTTAAAGCCGCAAAGGTCGCAAAAAGCTGTTCTGCAGCATCAATTTTTATTTCATTTCCTCTTGGGACTTTAATTTGTAAAACAACAAACTGCAAAGAAGATTTTTCTCTTTGTCTGTATTTAATCCATCCTACAAAAAATTTTTTAACATAAAACCCAAGTCCAACAAAGATTAAAATTACAGCTAAGGCTGCAACAACTGTAGCTATTAAACCAAAAATATCAAAATTACCTGTAGTTTGTACAACTTCCATATTAGATTTATGCTGCCTTCTTGCGAGAAATTCTTCTCATGAGTCTTCTATACCAAGGCCCGGATTCCTTAAATCCAATGTGACTTGCCTCCCCTCTTACCAGTTGATCCAAAGGAGCCCCTACAATACGTACCATATCGCCTATGCCTTCAAGTGCAGAATGATCATCAGGATTTACACTAGCTGGAGTTTCATTATGTCCTAGTTGATTCATATTACCAGCAACACCCTTATGTAAATCCTGTTCCTTTTGAGCAGCATCCTCCATAAACCTATTATCTCACGTTTTTTATTATGTTAGTATACATCCTGTATGCAACTTAAGGCTAAAAAAATCAAAAAAGAAACTAAAGGCATCTTTAGTTTAATTTTGGAAAAACCAGAAAATTTTATGTTTTATCCTGGACAATTTTTAGATATTGAACTACCAGTGAATGATCCAAAAGGTAACACCAGAATTTTATCTATTTCATCATCCCCCTCTGAAGATTTTATAATGCTTACCTTTAAGCTAACTTCAAGTCCTTTTAATAAGAAGTTGCAGGATTTAAAGGTAGGTGATTTAATTTCTTCCTCTTATCCTGCTGGAACTGTAGTTATAGATGATTCATCTCCTATTATCTTTATGGCAGGAGGAATTGGAATTGCTCCACACAGATCTATGATTAAATGGGCAGTGGATCAATCCCGATTAAATCGGGATCAAAAGCTTAATTTACCAATAACCTTAATTTATTCCAATTCAGATTCAGATTTTATATTCAAAAAAGAGCTGGATCAGTGGGTAAAAACTTATCCCAAACTTACTATCCACTACATAGTTACATCAAAAGATGGCCGTTTGGATTCAGAGAAATTAAAACTATACCCTATACCCTACCTCCGCGGAGCGGAGGCAAGCTCTGCTTATACCCTATATCCTATCTTCTACCTGGCTGGACCTCCAAGTATGGTTGATGATTTTGAAAATATTCTTTTAAATTTAGGAATTGATGAAACTTCAATAAGAACTGATAGATTTGATGGGCTTTAGGGTTCTCCCTTTCCTACCATAAATCCCTTGATAAATCACTTTACCCACAATTTGATCCATATTTATTGGTCCAAAATCTCTACTATCAATACTTTCTTGTTTGTTGTCACCCTCAAGCCAAACCTGATCACCATCAATTTTCTGTATTCTTTTTATAATTTCCCTGTTCACTGTACCTCTTCGAGCCTGAGCCTCAGAGCCGAAGGCCTGTTTACTGTTAATTACTACAATATCTCCAACTTTTGGATTTACAAACCAATTAACAGACAAAACATCCTGACCAGGATAAAGGGTTGGAGTCATGGAATTACCTGAAACTGTAAATCTTGAAATTGGACTTTTCAATGTGTGTGAGTTTTTTCAAAAATAACTGCTATTTTATCAACAGCTTCAATTAACTCCTTGGCTTTTACTTCATCCACTGCCCTTTTATTATCAGAACATAGTTTGGCTGTTTTCCAAATTAGATCATGAAGATCCGGAAATTTTTCTAAATGTTCACTCTTAAAATAATCTGTCCAAAGAATAAGAATTTCTTTTTTACAAATTTCTGCATGTTCTTCTTTAACCTGAACCATCCTAACAAAACTATTTCTATCTTCCACAGAAGCATTTTCCTTCGGGAGTTCATTAATTTTTTGAACCATGGTTAAGACAGTCTTAGCAGCAAGCTGGGCACTTTTAGGATCATAAATTCCGCAAGGAATATCACAATGAGCATATACTGACCTTGTAGGAAGAAGTTTAATTAAAAAATCCAGAATTCTCACAATTTTATTATACACCTATTTTAAATTTTCTAAATCCCGATCTAATCGGGATAAATATTCTTCTGCTTGCCCCGCGAAGCCTTGGCGAAGTGGGGCATCAAAGGCTACTTTAATCATATAATTCTGGGTGTGTTCCTATTGCAACAAAATAGGCAACCGGTTCTCCTAATTCATTCATTTCTTCATAAATAGCTCTGTAGTCAGCGGTTACATCAATACTTCTATATCCTACATATTCATCTTTTAATGGATGATTATTAAGCTGAGGGTCAAATGGATTTTCTTGAAAAATTGCTATTTTTTCTTTAAGGCTTTTACGTATTCTAACATCGAGCTTTTTAAATCTCTCAATAAAGAGAGTGTCATATTTTACTATCATATCTCATGATCTTCGAGATATTTTATTGCATCCTTAGCACTTTTGAAAGCCGGAGAGGTGTTTCCTTTTCTATAGTTTTCTTTTGCTTGCTTCATAATAGACCTAAGGTATGCATTTGGTCTTTCTTCCAGACTAAAATGAACTTCTTTTGTCCTGATTAGATGTCTTAAATAGCCATCAATTAAACTACTTAAAGAAAATCCTAGATTTTTAGCTACTTTTTGAGCTTTTTTCTTAGTTTCAGGTTCAGTTTTAATATTAATTACGGCTGTTTGCATAGTTTAACTCCAACTTACTATATATACTAAGTATATACTTTATATATACCTAATGTCAAGTCTTAATATTTTCTAAATCCCGATCAAATCGGGATAAATATTCTTCTGCATCAAATGCTGCTTAATTTTTCCTAATCTTTTATTTTGTATTCTTTTGTACTAATAAGAATCACTAGCGGCTTACCTGACCTTGTAACTGTAATCTTCTTTCTACCAAAGTGGACTTCATTTAAAATCTCGGCAAAATTCTGCCTGGCATATTTAGCAGTAACAGTCTTCATTAAACTTATTTTATAAATTCAATCTGGAAAATGCAAATTGTGTACATTTGATACACTTTGTATATATTGACAAAATTCAGCAATAGCTTTATTCTGTCAATATATGTTGAAAGTTAAGGTCAGTTGCGGGAATAGTCAATCTAGTGAAATGAATTTTATATCTGTTTGTTTCCTCAGATAAATTTCCCACTAAATTGTTGTGGGTGTCTCTTATCAGCTGAAGGAGATTAAATCCAGCAATGGTAAGCGTCGGTAACACGAGGTTGCGTAAAACATTATGGTATGTACCGAGAAACACAGACCATATAACAACCAGCCCACACAGAAATTATAATATGGATGTAGGTTATTTATGGGAATGTTTAATTCAATTATTTTAAAAGATCCAATTAAATGCCCTAAATGTGGGATGGAACTTAAAGATTGGCAATCAAAAGACGTATGGTACCTTAAGTACCCAGTGGCTAACGTGCTAATGGACATCACTCTTAGTTCAAGGGTAGATTGTGAAGCTCATACATTTTGTGATAACTGTGGAGAGTGGGTAGATTTGGAGATTAAAAAGGGCAAAATTGTTAAGCAGGAGCATCATCCCACACCACATTCGGAATGAATAAAAATCCCTAGGTGGCGTATCTGATCCACCTCCCAGGTGGGATTTAGAACTGGCTAAACTACTTCAGCTACTACCCTTGCTGGAGCACCATCAAGTTGAAGTTTTAAAGGAAGAGCATAAATCTTAAATTCCTTGCCTTCAAGCTGCTCTACATTTGTTAGATTTTCAATTATTAGAATACTATTTTTAAGCAGAATTTTATGGATGGGAAATGTTGTATCACCCTTATCTACACTGCAGTTATCCAAACCCACCATTTTTACTCTTTTAGCTACAAGATAATTTGCAACCTCCTCATCCATAACCGGGTAATTATCATAATATTCCTGCTTTCCCCACAAATTGGCCATTCCTGTATTAAATACAACAATATCCCCCTCCCTAATATCAGCCCTTTCAATTTCAGTAAAATCAAAATCTTTAGTATTTATATAAACTCCTCTTCCTATCAGTCTATCCAACAGGAATTCATCCAAGTTTTTTCCCCCGGATATCATATGTCTTGGGGCATCAACGTGGGTGCTAACATGGGTACAAAAGGAAACATAATGTTGTTCAAAACCATCTTTTTCCAAATCTCCGGCATTTTCAATTTTATTTGCTGGATCACCGGGGAAAATAGGCATTCTTTCGGTTATTGGATGTGATAAATCAATAAATTTCATTTTAAATTTTCTAAATCCCGATCTAATCGGGATAAATATTCTTCAACATCAAATGCAGCTTTGCATCCCATGCCTGCTGCTGTGACTGCTTGTCTGTAATGATAATCAGCAACATCACCTGCTACAAATACCCCTTTCACTTCCGTATGGGTTTCATTTAAAACCTTCACATATCCTTTTTCATCTAAAGGCAGTTGTCCTTTTAAAAATCCTGTATTTGGCTTGTGACCTATGGCAATAAATACTCCATCTATTCCTAATTGGCTAATCTTCCCATTTTGAGTATTTTTTAATCTCACTCCTGTTACTTTATCCTGTCCTGAGCTTGTCGAAGGATCTTGTCCTAATATCTCCTCAACAACAGTATTCCAGATAAAATCTACATTTTTCTTGGATTTTACTAACTCTTGTAATGCTAATTGTGCTCTAAGTTTATCACGACGATGAACCACAATTACTTTTTTACAAAGTTTGGAAAGATAGGCTGCCTCCCTCATGGCAGTATCCCCTCCTCCAACAACAATTACATTTTTATCTTTAAAGAAAAATCCATCACAAACAGCACAGGATGAAACACCTTTGCCGATTAACCTTTGTTCAGAGGGAATTCCCAACCACATTGCAGAGGCACCAGTGGCTATAATCAAGGTTTCAGTTTTCAGGTTACAGGTTTCAGTTTTAATAACAAATGGTCTAGCTTGCAAATCAACTGATACAACATCCTCATCAACGAATCTGGTATCAAATCTCTCTGCCTGCTTTCTCATTTTTTCCATCAGCTCCGGCCCTTGGATGCCAGTATCAAAGCCTGGGAAATCATCAACATCAGTTGTAAGCATAAGCTGTCCCCCAGCTTCCCTGCCAGACACCACCACAGGAGCTAAGCTCCCACGAGCAGCATAAATTGCAGCTGTTAAACCAGCAGGGCCTGAACCAATGATGATCAGTTTCTCAATCGTGGATTTGTCCATGAACGCAGACTATATCCTAACATGTATATAAGCACTCTAACAATTACCTTGCAGTACCACCTGGTGTAGATGTTTTCTGTTTCACCGATCCTGTTGCCTCCTTTGCTCCCGGGGTAGCAAAAGGCGTGGCTGAAGGGCTAGGTGTAACCTCTGGGCTGGGACTTACAACTACCTCTTCTTCTGTAATTTGTGGTGAAACCGGCGGCTGAACTTTGCTTCGAAGCCATATCAGATATCCTGCGATTACAACAACCACTAAAATAATTATAACTATAGCTACATTCCTATTCATTTAAACAAATCACCTCCCCCGGGCATCTTAAGGAATATTAGTCTTTTTATTTTTAAAAATCAACCCTGAGGCAAAAAATCCCATCCCGGCTCCTAAAAAGCTTCCTCCTATTACATCAGATGACCAGTGTTCTCCTAAATATACTCTAGTTATTCCCATAGCAAAGGTAAGTCCAATAAGCATAGCTAATGAAATAAATTTAATAAGTATATTTCTTTGAGAGACAAATACCCAAATAATAAGGATGGTAATAATAAAAATTGTTCTTGTCATATGTCCAGATGGATAAGAAAAATCAGTATGAACATAAAAGGAGGGTAACCCTGTAGGTAAAAGTGTCCTATGTAAAAAAACAGGTGGTGCAGGATGGAATAAAACCAACTTTCCAAACAGTTCTCCTAAAGTTGCAGGAATAATCATAAGCCACCCTAAAAATCCTAATAACTTGCCTCGGATTAAAAATATGATAGCAAGCAGAACACAAAAAGTAGCTGTTGCCTCCACACTTCCCAGAAGAGAAAAATATGAAAAAAATTCATCGAATGTTCTGGGAATACGGTCTTGCAATTTGACAGTTGTATCAAAATCAAACTTAGAATAAGTCTCTTTTGCAACTGTATAAGAAAAACTCGTAAAGATAAAAAGGGATAAAAAAGAAAGTAGAAATAATTTAAGTCTCACAACCTATCACTCTACAGTAACTGAGCCAGTAAGTGAAGGGTTAAGATGATCGTGGTATTTATAAGTACCTGCATCTGGAAAGCTTAAAGATTTTTTCTCACCTGATTTTAAAAGCCCTACTGTATTTAGAGGCGGATAAAGTTGGTGAGTTGGATGAACTGCAGATTGCACTTGATGGCTTTCAGAATCTTCATTCATCCAGCTAATTGTATCCCCTGCCTTTATAGTGATATTTTGTGGCATAAAACCGGATGATGATATGGTTACAACATTTTTCTCCATCTGGGCAGTTTCAGTTGCCTCGGAAGTTGATGGGCTTGCTTCTTCTGTAGTAACTTGGGGAGCAGGAGATGGAGCTTGTGCTTTTTGAGACTGAAGAAAATACCAACCAGCCAAAATTACCAAAACTACAATAACCCCTATTGTTAGATTCCTGGATGACATATTAAATATTACTATATCTTGAAATTATCCTCTGTGTCAAGTTAGAGATCAGTAAGGATAAGATAAGTGGATCAAATTGGGAAAATCTACCCAGTATGAGATAGCCTGCTGCAACAACAGCTCCGTATACTAAACCCAGCTTAACAGTTGCAGGAGATGTCTTGGGTTCAATTAACATAACTGAAGTGAAAAAAAGTGAGGAGGAAGAAGTTAAAATACTGGGGCCACTAAACAGGACAACAGGTGCTAAAAATCCAACCATAGGTGTCCATCTCTTTAATTTATATAAAAGGATCGGAATCCAGATTAGGTAGATCCAAAAATTTTCCCCTCCAACCCACCAGGAAGGATATGAGCCTAAAAACATACCTACAAATAGCCCCGCCCCGGCGGGGTTGAATATATGTCGTCCATCCCACTTAACCAAAAACTTAATAACCATGGCAACCAAACCAATAATTGCCAAAATAATGGAGCTTGCTCCAAATTGGGCTACAAGACCAATAATAAGTCCTGTGATAAGAGGTGTAAGGGGCTTTGACCATCTTTTTAGTTCCAGATAATCAAAAAATAAACCTGCAGCAGTTGTTGTAAAAACTGCAGGAAGAGCCTGCATTAAAACTTTTTGCAGCCCAAAAGTAAAAGTTCCTAAAAAATATAAAGATAAAAGAAAAATAATAACCAGATAATAAATACTGATTCTATCTAAAATTGGCATAACTATACGCAACTTTCAAGAATCCTTAAACCTTCTCCTGCTGTTTTTTTATCAATTGTGAGAGCAGGAAAAAATGTCAGAATATGTGATGCCTCATCTGTAATAAGCAAGCCTTTTTCTCTGCAGCGTTCAATTATCTGCCTCGTATAGCTTAAGTCTTTTTCTTCAAACTCAACTGCTACTGCTAATCCTTTTATGCGTACCCATGCTTTATACCGGAACTGAATTTTCTTTAAATTATCTTCAAAAAATTTACCAAGTTCCTCTATATGTTTAAATAGTTTTTCTTCATTATTTAGCATATATTTGATGGTAGCAAGAGCTGCCTCAACACTTGTTGGATGCCAGCCATATGTTGAATAAAAACTAAATTCCCAATCCATACTCTTTGCAACTTCTTCTGTTGTAATAGTTGCCCCTAGCGCAGCATATCCTCCGGTTATTCCTTTTGCAAAAGTCATAATATCTGGCTTAAGATCAAAAAGTTCAGCGGCAAACATTTTGCCACATCTTCCAAAACCAGTTGCAACCTCATCAATAATAAAAACCGTACCATATCTTTTACATGCATTAGTTATGATCTCAAAGAACTCCTGATTAGGAATTAGAACGCCTAAATTACAGACAATTGGTTCCATAATGAATCCGGCAATATCACCCTTTTGTAAAAGCTCCTCCGCCTCTCTTGCAGCTTTTGCATTAAGCGGTGGTTTAATCTTGTAACATCCAGGTAGAAGATTGACGTAATGTTTCCTAAATCCGGACGATCCAACACTCATAGCACCAATTGAATGGCCATGATAACTCCCTTCAATGGAGATAAATTTAGATCTCTTTGTATAGGACATTGCTGCTTGCAGGGCAATTTCAACAGCCTCTGTGCCACCTGTTGCAGGATAGCTTTTTGTAAGTTTCCCTGGAGTTATTTTAGCAAGAAGTTGGGCAAGTTCTACCCATGGTTTGTAAAGATAAAATGGCCTTATGTATTCTGGTCCATCAAAGTTTTTTATGGCATTCCTTATTTCCTTAACACCCCAGCCAATGTTCCCAACACACCAACCCATTAGAAAATCAATGTATTTTTTGCCCTTTGTATCATATAAGAAGCTATCTTTTGCCTTAACAATCTCAATAGGAACTAGTGGGAAACCTCTTCCAAAATACCTTGAATCTTTTTGCTGAAGAGCTTGATCCATAAGTTTGATATACTATACTACATTTTACAGTATGGATCCTTACTGGTTTGTTATTATCTCAAACCTTTTTATTAATTTATCTGCTGGTTGGTTTGCAGCGGCACTCATTATTCCTGCAACCTCAAAAAGAACAGTTAAATTAAATTTCTGGTTATTTACTGTAGATATTTTGTTTGGTATACTGTGTTTAGTTGTTGCATTTTACTTGGGTAAGTTAGGAGGATTATGAAAATAAGAAACAAAACTGATCTTTATGATATAAATGTCCGTGTTGCTCTTGCTTTTGGGCTGGCAGTTATTGCACTCCTGTTAGCATTCAGTATCCTTGGAAAGTAATTACCTACTTAAAATCCTTGAAGTTGAGTGATTCCCTATAATTTTGGTTACATATTTTATTTTAGCACCAACTTTTTTGGCTGATCTTTCATGATGGTGTGAATTCTCATATCCTTTAGCAGTTGCAATAATATCAGGTTTAATTTTTTTTATAATCTCATCATATTCTCTTTCAGTTTCTATAAATGGGAGCTTTATAACCTCATCAACAGATTTTAAAGCAAGCAGTACTTGAACCCTCTCGTCTTGATTGTGAACGGGTCTTTTTACACCCTTTAATTTCTTAACTTTCTCATCAGATTCCAAAAGTACAACCAGTTTATCTCCTGCTTTTTTAGCTTTTTCCAAAAAAATCACATGTCCGGGATGCAGCACATCAAAACATCCCCCAACCAAAACAACTTTTTTACTTTTAGTAAAGTTCATCAAAAAATTATATCATCTCTAATTAAGTTCCTTTTAACACATAGTAAGTTGCTCTGCCTTTACCTTTTCTCTCAATTAAACCAAGATCAATTTTAGACGATTATTAGACGATTATTAGACGATTGTCAACACGAAGCGGAAGGTTTCATGCAATCCCCAGGGCTTGATTAATTTTATCCTTATCAAATCCCAAAACAGTAACCTGGGATCCGTCATCTTTACTAATTACTGTAAACGGCACTCCCATTTGTCCTGAAATTTTTACCATGTCCTCTGCTGCTTTTGGATCCTGATCAACATAAATTTCTTCAAATTTTATACCTTTGGAATTTAAATATTCCCCCTCCATCTTGCAATAAGGACAGGTTGTAGTTTTATACATTTTTACATTCATTTAAAACACCTCCTTCTTAAAACAATGCTCTCATATAACAATTAGGTAAGCAAGTAGAGTATTTATTCCTATTGCAATCAGGCACCAAGAGCAAAATTTACGAAGAATTACAATTTGAACAAATAAAAGATAAAATGAAAATATTAAAGCCACAGAAACTCCAATTGTTATAAATATATTAGGATTTTGCCCAAAGAATTGGGAAAAGGCAAGCAAAAAATAATAAACCATACCTGTAATCTCATTTTTTATTCCAAATGTCCTGCCATATTTTGAGCCTACAACTGCACCACAATCCCCTCCTATTAAACAAAACATCTTTCTCCCTGTTGCAACTTCTCTTTTGTATTGAAAGTATAGGTAAAAAGCATTCAAAAAACCTAAAATACAAAGAAGCAGTATAATCATAGTATCCATGTTTACTGGTGATTATTATATTACCAGATTAGTTTTTCAAAAAGCTTTAGCTTTTACATATCTTATTGGATTTTTGGTGGCCCTGCATCAATTCAGGCCTCTTTTGGGTGAAAAAGGTCTTCTTCCTGTTCCTCAATTTATAAAACTTGTTAAATTTAGTGATTTCCCCTCTTTATTTTTCCTTTTTCCAAAAGATTCGGCTTTCCTAATTTTTTCAATTTTAGGAATTGTTCTTTCTCTTTTTGCCTTATCTGGTTTTTCAGAAAAATTCGGTCTGCCTCTTTCAATGCTTACATGGTTTGGAATGTGGCTTATATACCTCTCTTTTGTTAATGTTGGACAAACTTTTTATTCGTTTGGATGGGAATCCATGCTTCTTGAGGCAGGATTTTTAGCCATATTTTTAGGTGATGCTAAAACTGCGGTTCCTATTGCAATAATATTTTTACTTAAATTTGAACTTTTTAAAACAATGTTTGGGGCAGGCTTAATAAAGCTTAGAGGTGATCCTTGCTGGAGGGATTTAACTTGTCTTACATATCACTATGAAACTCAACCAATCCCTAATCCTTTAAGCTGGTTTTTCCATCAACAACCTCATTGGTTCCATAAGCTTGGGGTCTTATATAACCATTTTGTGGAGCTAATTGTGCCTTTTGGATATTTTGCATTCCAGCCTATTGCGGCTATTGCAGGAGCCTTTACTTTATTTTTCCATGGAATACTTGCACTTTCAGGCAATTTTGCATTCCTTTCTTTTTTAACAGCAGTTTTAGCCATAACAACTTTTCCGGATTCAATCCTTGCACGGTTTATCCCAATTACAGTACCCGCCACCTTATCTGCCAATCCAATTTTTTCAAATACAACAGTTGTTATTGCAACTATTTTGGCTCTTTTAAATATTAGGCCTGTTTTAAATTTAATCTCTCCAAATCAGATTATGAATACAAGTTATGATCCTTTTCATCTTGTGGGATCATACGGAGCATTTGGATCAATCACCAGGCCAAGGTATGAAGTAATAATTGAAGGTACAGATGATACTACTTTAACTGATGCCACAAAATGGCAAGAATATGAATTTATTGGAAAACCAGGCAGGCTTGATAGAGTGCCGGCTCAAATTGCCCCATATCATTTAAGATTGGATTGGCTTATGTGGTTTGCAGCATTTTCCCCAACAGCTTCTGATCCCTGGTTTATTCATTTTATTCAAAAGCTTTTGCAAAATGATAAACTTATCCTGTCACTTCTTAAAACAAATCCTTTCCCCTCTTCCCCTCCCAAATATATAAGGGCAGAGAGGTATATTTACCATTTCACTAAACCGGAGGAAAAGAAAAAAACAGGAAACTGGTGGAAAAGAGAGCTGGAAGGCACTTATCTTCCCCCAGTATCTTTAAAAGATCCCAACTTCCAAAATATATTAAAACAATTTGGCTGGTAGAGTATAATCAGAGGGGTCTATTCTTGCTCTGATTTAAATTTATTGTGTGATTTTGCCTCAAGCATTGCATCCGCAAACATTAAAATAAGCATTAATGATAAAACTATTGGTATACTTCCCTGTAAAAATTCAATACCACTACTGTTTTGAGTAATAAGTTCCGGAATCATAAGTATAAAATTTTACATCTTATACTTAAGCTAATTGTAAGAATTATGCAGTAATTTGGATAACAATTATTTTGTAATATAGATTACTTTTTCTCTTTCCAGCTTAGCTTCCAATTTCTTTTGAGCCAGAAGATCGTTTTTTTCTTTCCTTTTGGCAATTGCCTGATCAACCAGTTTTTGACAGGCAGGATCCGGACAAATAGTTTGGGTATATATGAGAACAGAGGTTCCAATTTTAGATTTCCAAGTTTTACCATCAATTCTTTGTTTACCGCATTCAATACAAGGATTGCTCATGAAGTTTCAAGTATACCAAGATCTGCTGTTTTAATCAACCGCTCAATTATATTAGTAGAATTAGCTGGCTTGGATATATAGATCAATAAGTTGTAAAGCCTAAAGATTTAAGTTCTTCCTCTTTGAAGAAAAAGAGTGTGTTGCAAAGATTATAGAAGTGTTATTTAAAAATGTGAGAATAGAAAGTGGTAGAGCAAAGAGTTTTAATAATCTAATAGAGGGCATTGATACCGGTGATATCACCTGTGTTTAAATCTCTCTTTTTGGTCTCAGCTGTAGCAGAGAAGCCATACATTGTCTCATCAACACAAGCATTATAAAGATCTCCCATACCCATACTATGTCCTAATTCGTGCGTGGCGATGTTGTCAAAATCCATTTTACCAGTAACTCCCAGACTTTCTGCCGACCAATCAAAGCTTACATCATCATACACCTGATCCCACTCCACCAGCTCTCTTGCAAAGATTGGTCCACTAAAAACTCCCCAGATTATGGTAACAGCAATAACACCAGGGTCAGAAATGTCAGCAAAGTAAACCTCGTTTTGACTGTCAGGTGATGAGGTATCAGCAACTAAAGTGGCTGATGTTGTTGCTCCCGATCCTATGACATTAACCCCCGTGCCATTTGACACATTACCATCAGTTGCGTCCTCCCATTTGGAAACCCCATTACCTAAGATATTTAAAACGATGTTGGGAGAAGATGTGCCAATGCCCACATTATTGACAGGATTGACTACCCATGGTTCCACACTCTTCCACTTGGCACCCTTGGCCAAATAAGTATAGCAGGTAGTAGTACCTGGTTTGCCACTACCTGGCTTGGCCGCATTTTCTTTCCGGTGAATGATGGCCAGACCCTCAACCACCTTATTTGTGTCGGGGTCAACGGCGCTACCTAAAGATATAACTGGCGAATTGTCAGCTGCTGGTGGTAAAGTGAGAGTTCCTGTTGTACCAGGAGTATCAAGAGTGGCAATCTGAAGAGGGGGCGCTGCCAAAACTAAACTTGCCAGGATGAATAATAAGGCTGCAAAAGCTCCTGCAGGAACAATCTTCTTAATCATAGAATAATAATTTTATTATAAATGTCTAAAGTCCTCTTGTCAAGGACCAAGCAAGTAACATCTGGCTCGGCCGACAGGACGATTTCAGAACTGCTTATTAAATGGGATGGGTTTAGAAA
>ERZ1292623.329-Hain-H51-01um-R1-329-length-51856-cov-71_pt1 | contig 51856 bp, 56 predicted proteins | sample MGYA00564398_ERZ1292623 | MGnify/ENA primary metagenome ERZ1292623 (study PRJEB36523, sample SAMEA6512633) | groundwater metagenome | collected 2019-01-07 | study: AquaDiva: Metagenomics assemblies of 32 groundwater samples
GGGAGGCTATTATTACTAAACGTTATTAGCCTCCTTAAGAGAGGTCACTCTCTTATTAACTCAATTTCTACTATAAAATTATGAGTAAATCATCTCGTTTAGTTGTTGAAAGAACAGAATTATATGTTCCAGTTGGAAGTAAAGAAGTAGGCTACATTCTTCCAGCAGTTAATGGTAATTATGGAAATGTTGGAAGACAAATTATAAGTTCAGGAGATGTTGTTCCAACAGGAGATTTGACTGCTCCATTTGTTAGAGATTTATATTTAGGAGCTAATAGAGATGAACCATCTGTTGCAGATGCAAGAAATTTAGTTAAGAATAGATGGCTTTGGGTTTTTAATCAGAATTTATTTGTTTTAAAAGATAAAATCGGACCTAAAGGGGTTTATGTTGTTTCTGATTTTGAGGCTACAGGACTTAGCGTTCCTTTATATAGGGGAACTCTTGAAAGAAAGCTTAAGGGAGTAAAAGAATCTAAGGGTTTAAGAGTTAGTAGGGATAAAAGCGTGAGATTTGTTGTTGAAGGTTCTTATTCTTTTGGAGAGATGTCTCCTGAAAAACTTGCCTTGAATGTATTTGTAATTGCTCAATATGGTGTTGAAGGTGCTAAACTTTTAGCAGAAGTGGCAGGTTCTTTACATCATAGACCAATAACCTCTGGTATTGATGTTGAAAGACAAATTCCTATGCAAACGGTTTCTACGTTGGACGAGTGTGGTGGTAAGTTACGTGTGGGTTGCTGGGGCGACGGTCTCGTCAACCGAGGTAGTCGCGGTTGTGCTTTTCCGGTAAGTGCCTCAGACTGAAGGTCGCACTCAAAAGTCTAATTAACTAAACTTTGAATCTTTTCTACTATGTTTGGCTGGATATAATGGTGAATAGTTACATTGTAACTGTTTTTCCACTCTTCTGTTTTCTTGTCGAATCTTTTATGCCCAAGCTTATCGGCTATTTCCATGAACAGACTTTTTATTTCTTGTTTTGTTGCCTTGTTGTGATATTTTAGAAAGTCTTTTGCTTTTTTTGTTGCATAATATGAGCGGACGATGTGAGGGTAGAACTTTTCTCCGCAATAATTTTCAAAGGCCTTCATAAAATCTGTGTCTCTCAAGGGTTTGTTTTGATTATTTGTAAAGACAAAATCGTTATTGTTCAACTTACTCATTTTTTTCTTTAATCTGTATATATAATCTGAAGGGAAACTTTCTATAATGCTCATTGGCACACCAGATTTTGCAATGTAATTGAATTGGACTTGATTATTTTGTATTTTAATATCTTGTTTCTTTAAGGTTGTTAATCCTTTATGTCCTGTTTCTTTAAAGTGAATTTCATTTCCAACTCTCATATAAGTTTTTAGTAAGGTGTACATTGGTAGAGCATAGATATCATCTTGGTTATCAAGGCTGTTTATTATTGCCTTTTGCAACTTATTGTATAAGTTTTCAAATTGCTCTACTTTTTTATATTTATTTTTTATCGCCTTCTGTTTCTTTTCTTGAGTGTAGAGGTATGCATATTTACCGTTTGGGTTCTTGTATATGACATCCCAGTGGTCGTGAGAGCTTTCATCATGAATTGTTAAGTCTTCTGCAAATAAAGAATAGGCTTTGTCTAATTTCTTTCCATCTGGAAGGATGTTTATTCTTGCTCCTTGCACTTTGTTTTTATATAATTGACCTTTTAGGAATTTTGGGTTCTTTTTATCTAATAGTTCTTTGAATGTTTTGTTTGCTTTGAATAACTTAACCACTTTTATTGTTTGAGGAAACTCTTTTTCGATTTTATTCCATTTTGGGTTTTTATATTCATATGTTTTAAGGTCTTTTCCGATGCGAATTGTTCCTGCAAGAATTTCACCACTCATTACTTTACTAAACGCTCTATCTATATAACCTTTATTAGAATATATCTTAAATTGGCTATAATCTTAAATATATAATTTTTATTTTATGGTGATGGGCTTGTTACATTCTCAAAAACTTGGTATGGCTAATTTGGTGAATGAACGAGGATTTGAGTCTACACCTACTTTTTTTACATATACTTCTGGTGAAATTGGTCCGGATTTTGTCTTTAGTGAGAGAATAATGAGAAAATCCTCCAGTTATAGAACGGCTATTAGAAATATGGCCGATTTGGTAAGAAGATATACTCAAAAAGATATGGTTATTTCTGGAGGGGAGACGCGGGACTTTATTTTCTCTAATCCTGTTGCTCTAAATATTGGTCTTCCCTCATGCATGATTTACAAAGACGGAAGAATTATTGGGGCTGAAGTTGAAGGAAGAAATGTTATTCATGTAGCTGACTTAAATAATGAGGGTTCTTCTGTAAGAGATTGTTGGGTTCCAGCCATTAGAAAAGCTGGTGGAATAATTGAACATGTTTTCTTTTATGTTGATAGATGTGAATCTGATACCAAAATATTTGATGATTTAGGGATTGAAACTCATGCATTCCTACCATTGAATGATGAAATGTGGAAATATCTTTTATCCATTGGAGTAACTGATGAAGAGACTGATAGGAACGTTAGGGAACGCATGAAAGACAAAAGAGAATGGGCTAGGAGAATGTTAAGAAGTCATAAGGGACTAGATAGATTGGCTGAATTAGCTGGAAAAAATCATAAAGAGTTTGAAAAAGTTAGAAAAGTTTTAAATGTTGGATACCCTGAATTGAGAGAAGAACTTATTTGTGGTCTCAGTTCAAGAGGCATAGTAATTGCTTAATGCTCTGCTTTAAAAAGGGTTATTTTCTATTGATTATATGAATGAATTCGCCAAACTTGGCTTGAGTGCTGGAATACTAAAACTTATTTCAGATGCTGGAATAGAGTCTCCTACAGATATACAGGAAAAGGCCATACCTCTTGTTCTTTCTGGAAAAGATGTTCTTGGTAGCTCTGCTACTGGAAGTGGAAAAACTCTTGCTTTTGGAGCAGGGATAATTGAAAAGGTAACTCCTAGGTCTGGGATTCAGGCTTTGGTGCTGACTCCTACTCGTGAACTTGCCGAGCAGGTCGGTAAAACTCTTGAGAAATATTCTAAACATGTTGGTCTTAAAGTTATAGAAGTTTATGGTGGAGTTTCCATTGTTCCCCAAAAACATGATTTGAGAATTGCAGATATTGTTGTCGGGACTCCAGGAAGGATATTGGACCATCTTAGAAGTGGTTCACTTAACCTTAACAAATTAAAGTTTCTTGTTTTAGATGAGGCAGATAGAATGCTTGATATGGGTTTTATTGATGATGTGGTCACAATAATAAACCAATGTCCTAAGCAAAGACAAACATTACTTTTTTCTGCTACAATCTCTTCGGATATTTCTAGAATTGCAAAACATTACATGATTGAGCCTGTTTTAATTGAATCTGAATCTCAAGTTGACCCTTCTAAACTGCATCAAGTATATTATGATGTTCCTTCAAATTTAAAATTCTCCTTACTTGTTCATTTACTTAGAGCTGAAAAGAAGGGGCTTGTGATGGTTTTCTGCAATACTAGAAGAAATGCTGATTATGTAGTTCATAATTTGCAAAGAAATAAAATAGATGCTATTGCAATACATGGAGGGCTTGCACAAAACAAAAGAAGCAGGATAATGGAGCAGTTTCACTCTTCTCACGCTTTGATTTTGGTTTGCACAGATGTTGCAGCTCGCGGTTTGGATATAAAAAATGTCTCCCATGTTTATAATTTTGATGTTCCTAAGACAAGCATAGAGTATATCCATAGAATTGGAAGAACTGCTCGTGCAGGAAAAGAGGGAATTGCAATAACTATTGTGGCACAGAGAGATTATGATAGTTTTAGAAGAGTCTTATCAGATCCTTCTGTTAATATAAAACAGGAATCTATGCCTGAAGTAGAATCTATAGCTGTTCGTTTCAAGGAAAGTGAAGGAGATAGAGATAACCGTGGTAGACTTACTTTTGGAGGCGCAAGAGGTTTTGGAGGAAGAAGAGATTTTGGGAATAGAAATTCTGGAGGCGCAAGTAGAAGATTTGGGGGCAGTGATTCTTCTCGAGGTGGTGGAAGAAGTTTTGGTGGTTCACATTCTGGAAGAAATTCAAGAGATGGAGATAGAAGAGATTCTGGTGGCAGAGGCGGTGGAAGAAGTTTTGGAGCTGGTAGAGGAAGAAGGTATTGAATAATTAGATATAAATAGAAGTTAAGCATTAAAAAGATATGGAAAAGAAACTAGATACTGAAATTAAAATTTATGAAGAAAACAAACAGAATTTATTAAAGTCTGATAGAGGTAAATTTGTTTTGATTAAAGGAAACTTGATAATTGGTACTTATGACACTTATGATGATGCTGTAAAGGTGGGTATTGACAAATTTGGCAATAAACCCTTTTTAGTTAAACAAATATTAGAGGTTGAGATTACTGGTAATTTTACCTCTAATTTGATAGCATGCCTTCCGTAACTATTAACTCTCCCGACTTACATAAAGAGGGTCCTGTTTTAGAAGTTCATTTTCTTATTCCATTAGAACTTGAAAAGAAATATAAAGAAGAAGGAAAGGAAGTTCCAGTTCCCGTTATTGTTAAGGCATTGATAGATACTGGAGCCTCAAATTGTGTTGTTAAAAAGGAAATACCTGAACAACTAAAATTAGAGCCTACTGGAATAATAAAGATAAATACTCCATCGAGTAAAGAACATGAATGTTATCAATATTTTATGAGGATGTTAATTCCTGCTCATGGTTTGACTTATCAAGGGCCATTTATAGGTGCTCCTCTTGATGGACAGGAAATTAGCGGTTTGGTGGGAAGAGATTTACTTAAACATAGTATACTGATTTATATAGGTTACATGAATCAGTTTACTCTGAGCATTGCTTAATAAATTAGATTTAAATATCTCTGGATTTTAACATAAGTATGTTTGATATTAAGTTTCTACGTGAACATCCAGATAAAGTTAAGGAGAATATTAAAAAGAAATTTAAGACCGATAGATTGAAACTTGTTGATGAAGCTCTTGATAAAGATAAAAAATGGCGTGAACTAAAGGGGCAGGTCGATAATCTTAGGGCTGAACGCAATAAGATATCTAAAGCTGTTGGGGATGCTAAAAAAGAGGGTAAAGATACTAAGAAGTTGCTTAAAGAAGCTTCGATTATTCCAGATAAGATAGAAAATCTTGAAAAGAAAATGTATTCTCTTGAAGAGGAAATAGCTTCTGTTTTATCAAAGATTCCAAACATGATGCATGAATCAGTTGCCGTTGGAAAAGATGATTGTGAAAATGTTCAAATGCGAAGAATTGGAAAGCCTCGAGAATTTAATTTTGAAATAAAGAATCATGCAGAAATTGCTGAAAATATGGGTGTTGCTGATTTTGATGCTTCTGCTCGAACCTCTGGAAATGGATTTTATTATCTGCAAGGAGATTTAGCTCTTCTTAATCAGGCATTGATTAGATTTGTGATAGACAAACTTGTATCTAAGGGATTTACTTATGTTGAAACTCCCTTAATGCTTCGCGGAGATGTCATAAAAAATGTGACAGACTTGAATGATATGAAGAATCAAATTTATAAAATGGATGAAGAAGATTTGTATTTAATAGGGACTAGCGAACATTCTCTTATAGGAAGATATATTGACACTATTCTCTTGGAAAAAAACCTTCCTATGAAGTTTGCTTCATACTCTATGTGTTTTAGAAAAGAAATAGGCTCTCATGGGATTGATGAAAAGGGATTGTACAGGAGCCATCAATTCAATAAAGTTGAGATGGTTGTTATTTGCAAGCCAGAAGACTCCATGAAATTTTTTGAAGAATTGCAGGGAATTACTGTCGAGATTTTTAGGGATTTGGATATTCCGATACGTATACTTGGAATATGTTCTGGAGACTTGGGAGATTTAAAACATATTCAAGTTGATATAGAAGCATGGTCTCCTAGAAAGAAGGCTTATTTTGAGGTTGGGTCTTGTTCCAATTTGACTGATGCTCAAGCAAGAAGACTCAAAATAAGGGTAGATAATGGGAAAGGTGAAAAATATATTCCACATACACTTAACAATACAGCCATTGCTACATCGAGGGCTTTAGTGGCTATTCTTGAGAATTATCAGCAAAAAGATGGAACTGTTAAAATTCCCGAAGTTCTTTTGCCATTTATGCACGGCAAAAAGTTTATTGGAAAGAAGTGATTGCTTTTTGTAACATAAGCATTCTTAAAAACTAGTTTTTCTGCATTTGTTTTCTGGTGATGTAGCATGGCGATAATAATTGATGAATCTTTCTCTGACGATGATTTTTCTGTTCTTGAGAAAGTAGAACAAAGAAAGTTTGGCTCTGTTGATACTGCTAAGCTTAAGATAGATGCACTTACTTTGGAGAAGAATACCGAACTTAATGGGCTTATATCTTACGATTTGATAAAGGATAATCTCACACATAAACTCAAATATCAGACAGATGGTGCTCTTCATATTCTTAGAGAAATGAATGGTTCTGCATTACTTGCTGATGAAGTAGGCTTGGGAAAGACCATAACCACTGGTCTTATAATTAAAGAGTGCTTGGTAAGGGGGTTTGTTTCTAAAATATTAATTCTGACACCTCCCTCTTTAGTAGATCAATGGGTTGCTGAACTTGATGAAAAATTTAATCTAAATTTTAAAATAATAGAATCTGAATCTGATTGGGATAAATCTGACTTGGTTATTGCTTCAATAGATAAAGTTAAGATTTTCGATAATAATCTTGGGAAATTTAGACATGAGAAGGCTCATGAGATTCCTTGGGATATGCTTGTCGTCGATGAAGCACATAAACTTAAACAGAGAAATACTACAAGATGGAGATTTGTAGATAGAATGCAGAAGAAAAGATTCCTTCTTTTGACTGCTACTCCTTTTCAAAATGATTTGCTTGAGCTTTACAATCTTCTTCATCTTCTTAGAAGAGGGCATCTTGGGACGATTCAAGAGTTTAGACAAAAATTTCTTCTTAAGGGGAATAAAAGAAAGCCTCTAAATCCCTTAGAATTAAGGAGGAGACTTCAGGAAGTCATGCTTAGAAGAAAAAGAGAAGAGACTGGAATAAATTATAAGAAACGCATTCCTAGGGTAGAGGTAGTTAACTTGACCCAAGAAGAAAAGAGAATTTATGACTCTATATGTGATTTGCTTAAAACAAAATATTTTTCTGCCAATGGGGATGAATTAAGAGGAAAACTGATAATATACGCAATTCTTCCCAAAGTCACAAGCTCTTCAAGGTCTGCTATCGAATCTTTATCAAAAATCGCTGAAAGTGATAAATATCATATTGAGACAAGACAAAGGGCTCAAGAGATTATAGATGCTTATGGAAATCTTAAAACGGATTCCAAGATAGAAAAACTAATTGAAATAATAGATAAGATTCTTAAAAATGATAAGGATTCTAAGATCCTACTCTATACAAAACACCCTACCACTTTAAAATATATAATGGAGAAACTAGAGCCTTATAATCTTAAAATTGTTGAGTTTATGGGAGGGCTTACTCGTGAAGAGAAGACTGAAAAAATTGCACAATTCAAAAATAACGCTCAGATAATGCTAAGCACTGAAACTGGTGCAGAAGGCCTTAATTTTCAATTTTGTAATGTTCTTATTAATTATGATCTCCCATGGAATCCCATGTCTGTTGAACAGCGCATAGGAAGACTTGATAGGATAGGACAGACTAAAGACATGCAAATTTATAGTCTTGCAACGAAAGATACAATGGAAGAACATGTTGTAGATTTGATAATAAACAAGATGTGCTGTATAGGTTTAGTTATAGGAGAGTTACCGACTATTTTGTTCAATCTTGGTCTTGATAGCCCTGGAAAAATGGGTTTGGCTAAAATAGAAGAAATGCTGATGGATTCATTTATTGATTCAAAGAACAACCTGGACCTATTTGCTAAAGGTGTGGGGGATATAAGTAAACTTATTCAGAAGGGAATTAATGAATATAATGATGCTAAAATAGCTAGCTCGGAGGCCTTGGATGGACAACCAGCTCAGAATATTTAGCATTCAATTTTTTAAGGAACTTGGGGCGAATGTCCAAGATAATGGAGATTCTCTTGAAATAACAGAAGTTCCTCAAAAATTTCAAAAATTTTATGGAAAAAATGAACCCTATCGGCTTGTATTTGATAAGGTTCTTAATGGTCCTGGGACAGAACTGATAACCCCTGAAAGTTATCTGCTCAAAATGATGAGGGCTTATTTGGATAATTCAGGGGATGCTGTTCTTCTTTCATTGAATTACAAGCTAAATGTTGATTCTTTTATAAAAGAAAATCTTGAACTTAAAAATTGTGCTCTAGTAAAAGCAACTACTGTAGCAAGTCATAATTTTTTGTTTAAATTTACATTTCAAACAACTTACAAATATCTTAATGAAGAAGAAAAATTAGTAAATGAGGTATATGTTGATGATGGTTCTATAATTTATCCAGACCTAACTAATTTTGTTATATCTGATCTTAATAAGAAAGATATTGAAATAACTGAATTGAGGGATTATTACTCTCTTGCCAAGGAACATATTAAAGACTCCGTAAATAAAAAAACATCCTCTATTGCTGATGCTCTTGAAATTGATTTATCTAAGGAAATATCTAGGATGGCCTCTTATTATCAGCAACAGGTTAAGGAAATAGATGAACAAATTAATAAACTAAATAACAATCAAAGTTCCAGGTCTAAAGACCCACTTGAACTTGAAAAACAAAAGTTGCAATTTGCGAGCGAGAGAGATTTATTTGTTCAAAACGAACAGAAGAAGCACGCTCTTCGATTAAATACTAAATTAATAACTACTACTATTATAGATTATCCCGTTTATTCTATAGAAGCGTTCTTTAAGTCTGGAGTTGTCACCAGATTGGTTATTATCAAATTTGACCCATTAAAAAACAAGATAGAATTACCATTGTGTGACTTGTGCAAGAACCCTTTAACAGAAATAATCTTATGTAATGGTAGCCATCTCGTGTGTAGAAACTGTGGTGTTAGGTGTGAAGACTGCAATGAGATTTCTTGTGAAAATTGTTTAAAGAATAAATGTGCTGTGACAAAGAGAAAAATATGCAAACAATGTGGAAGAGTTTGTGTAAAATGCAAGCAATTCAAGAATAAGAGATTTATGGATGCTGATTCAATAAGGAGAAGTTTTATTTGTAAGAATTGCTATTAGCTTTTGTGCTTTTTAATTCTTAGAAATCTTTCTTTTTCTTTATATAATCTAATAACTCCTTGCTTATTCTTGGTTTTCCTTTTATTAAAGGATAGTAATATGGAAGATCTATTGACTCTATCTTGTTGATTGGAATTGTCAATTTGTTTTGGAAATTCATATCTTTTAGATTCTTTCCCTTTATTATGTGCTTTAACACATAAACTGCATTGTCTGTGCTGAACTGTTTCTTTCCAAGATTTCTTGCTTGTGCGTTTTTTAGTTTATTTGTAAGCTCTACTTTTGTTCTCTTTTTTGGAGGGTAATCTCCTAGAATGCCTCCAATTATAAAATAGTTGAATGATTTTGCTTCTTTTGTAGTTAAAGTCTTTTTTGCATCTGGATCCAGCACACAGACACTATTTAGTTTCATTTTTTCTACAGATTTATGGTATATTTTACCTAAATTGGATAATTTATTTGTTTTTTGTTTAACGTTTGTAAACCAAAGATTATTCTTGGGAATAAAACTTGCAATGCTCTTGTATTCTAGAGTGCACCAGGACCATACTTTTGGTTCAAGATGTTCTATTATAATTGTTTGTTTCATTTATAAGGTACATGTCATCGACATAGCCAAGATTTATATATTTAACTTGAATTATGTTTGAATAGAAGCATGGCTGAAAAAGATATAGTTATAAAAGAGAAATTTAAGTATTCTGGTTATGGCGATTTTAAGGGAACTTACTCTTATGCTCATGATTGGCTGAAACAGGAGCAGTACTCCGTTGTAGAGGACCAATATACTGAAAAGGTTAAGCCTAATGCTAAAGATGTTGATGTTGTATGGAAGGCTTCTAAGAAAATTACAGATTATTTTAAGATTGAATTAGACCTTAGGTGGAGAATACTTGGAATGGAGGATGTGGAGGTGGAGATAGATGGAAAAAAGAAGAAAATGAATAAGTTTATGGAACTAGGCATTGAGATTAAAGGAACTTTAATTAAAGATTATCAAAATGACTGGAATAAGTCTGCTACTACTAAATTTTTTAAAGAACTTTATAATAAGTTCGTCATTCCTGATAGGACTGAAAAGATGAAAGAGAGGGTTGAAAAGGACGTTCAGGACTTCAAAGAAGAGATGAAAGCTCTTTTAGAATTAACTGGAAAGAAATAGTTGGTTTGCAATAATGTTTAAATAGAAAACCAGACCAACGAGATGATGAATTCCAAGTATATTTTATTGTTTTCCGTTTTATTTTTGATTTCTTTCGTAAGTGCAGCTGATTTGGAAGTCATAGTTTTAGAAAAAAATGAAATTATAATTACAGAACTTGAGAGAACTAATGCTACTTTTAAGTTAAGTATAACTAATAATGGAGACTCCGATGAGTTTCAGATTTACTCTCTTGTTAGTGTTGCAATGCATCCAAAAGAATTCTTTAAGATAAACCATGGCGAAACTTTGATTTTAGATGTTGTCGCCGTTCCATTTAAGGAAATTATTTCTAGTAAAAAGGGCATTTATGCATTTGAATATCAGATTAAAGGTAAGGAGACTGGTTTTTTCAAAGATACTCTTGCTTTGAGAATTTTTGATGTTAAGGATGCAGTGGCTGTAACTATTAACGATATTCCTCTTAATGCCACTAAGGTTGAGATGATTTTAAGAAATAAGGAAAATATTAAAATAGACAACCTTAAGATTGTTGCAGAGTCAAATTTCTTTGAATTTTCTGAAACTTTTGACTTGGATGGAAAACAGGATAAGGTCTTCGAAATACCAATAATACTTGAAAATAAGATATCTGCTGGAGACTATGAGGCTGAAATCATATACGAGCTTAATGATATAAAGTCATCTGTAATTTTGCCTATAAGATATCTTGAGACCACCGGGATTTCAGTTTATGAATCTACATCTGGTTTTATAATTAAAAAAACAAATATAACTAAGACTAATGAAGGCAATGTTCCTGCGGTTGCATTAATAGATGTTCGCAAAAACGTTCTGACAAGACTGTTTACTGTATATTCAGACAGACCGACTGCGAGTGAACGTAGGGGTCTTTTTGTCGATTATTCCTGGGAAAAAGAAATGGGGGTAGGGGAGTCTTATACTGTAAGTATAACTACAAATTACACCCTCCCCTTCATAATCATTTTGTTGATAGCCATAGTAGGATTGTTTGCTAAATTTGTTGTCACTGGAAAAATATCTGTCCGTAAGAGTGTTTCTTTAGTCAAGACTAAAGGTGGAGAGCTTGCTTTGAAGATAAATCTTAGAGTGAAATCAAGAGCAGATTTAAAGAATGTTGTAATCTCTGATAGAATACCAGGGCATGCTAAACTTTTCAACAAATTCGGAATTCAACCACATAGAATTGACGAGCAATCAAGAAAGATAGAATGGGATATATCTTATCTTAACGCAGGAGAAGAGAGGATGTTTTCATACATAATATATTCAAAGATAAATATAGTTGGTAGTTTTGAGCTTCCTGCTGCAAGTGTTTCTTTTGACTATGATGGCAAGAGAGAACATGCCTTCTCGAATAAGACTCATTTTGCTGCAGAGACGAGTGAGAATTAGCATTTAGAAGAAGACTGTTAATTTACTCTTCTCGTTCGATTATCTATAAACTGACTAATTTTGAACTCTCTTGCTCGACCTTCCTCACATGCTCGGAAACTCGCTGTGGAGTTCAAAATGGACTAGCGAAGACTTGATAGAAAAATATACAATTAAGATTTTTTACGTTTATCAGGTCTTTTGAATATAACATAAGAAAATAAGAAAGCAATTACTAAACCAATTATAATTATACTTTTTGGGATATTTCCGATTGTAAATTGGTAAACTAAAATTAAAAGTGCAAGTATGTTAAAAGGTATTATTAAACTTCCAGGTTTTTTTGAAGTGTCTACTACGGGAACCATAATTTAATTATACAAAAAATCCTTTTTTAACCTTATTGCTCGATTCTCAAAATGGACCGATCGATGCTGTATGAAAACATATATTATTGGTAGAGATTACTTGGTTGGTTTAGGGATATATTTAACAAAAAATAAAAAGTTCTTCTTTCACAATGGTAGGAACTATAATCAAAGCAAGATGTGGGAGTCATTTAAGGATGGGAAGGGATTAATATTTCTAGCAAAATCTGAAGAAGATTATGAGTTTGTTACCAAATCCTTAAAGGAATTATAAATTTTTAATTTGATTTGCAATCAAGTTACTAAAGAATATAATTTATTTGTAACTACTAATTCTTGGAATACGATTTGTGTTTCTTAGAAGTGACCAATATAACATTCTTTTTTGTGGATCTTGGTAACCTTCTGGTGGGAACATTGGAGCTCTGCAATTCATTAGTTCTTCATCAGTTACGGGCTCAGCTCCTATTTGCTTCATAAGTTCTTCAATTGTTCCTGAAAAATAAGTAGGATTAGATTCAACTTGAGTCTCTTTAGGAGCTACACAACCTGCAAGCAAAACTAAACTTAATGCTAAGGACTTTCTATTTTTCATCATATAACTCTAGAATTTTTGATATTTATAAATCTTTCCATTTTAATCACTACAAAGTAGTCTTCTTCTAAAAATCTCTCTAATGATGACTCTGAAAAGTAGAGAGACTTTCAACTATCAAATCATATTATAAAAAATATAGATGTTTTATATTCCAAAATGGACCCATCGAGAATCGAACTCGAATCTTTCGACTGCCAGCCGAAAATTTTACCATTAAACCATAGGCCCCTAATACTAAAGAAAATTACATCCTTATAAAATTATTCCACAGGCAACTGACAAGATGTAAAAGAACTTAATTGTTCCAATGAAAGTTCTCCTGACAAGGACTTACCATCTGGAAATACCCATGTTGGATAGACCTTTATTCCTGCCTGATTACATACCGTTTTCTGCTCATTTGTGCCTGGAGTTGCACATTCAACATAATCTACATTCTTCCAGCTACTTCCAAACAATTTCTTTTGTGCTTGACAATGAGGGCACCAATATGCCCCATACATCTTTGTGCCTTTTTCAGTGAGGCATTTGGCAAAATCATCGTATTTTCCTGAACCTGAAGATGATAACAGTATTGCTATTAAAATTATAAGAATTATAAATCCCATACCCCACCAGAATGCTTTTTTCATGTTTTTTTTAAGAGATTTACATATTTAAAATGATGTGCATGAAATTATTTCTTCTTCAAATTTTCTTTCCGATAAGCTTATGTATCCTCTGATTAAACTCAAAAGTCTATTTAAGGATTCTCTATTTCCCCCACGCTTATTTCCCTCCAATTTTTTAAGTGCCCTTTCTACTTTTTCATAATCTCTTTGAAGTTCAACTTGATCCGGAGATCCATATGGAAATATTAAATCTTCTCCAAAAACTTCTCTCAACAATCTGTAATCATCTAAATTGTACAACGTACCCATTATATTTTCATAAAAATAGGGTTTAAAACCCTTTACCTTTTCAATTGTGTTGCATGGTTCCTAATTTACAACACGGTTCATTTTCCTCACCACAATAATCTTTAAAACATATCGTTTTTGATTGAGATTATGGCGGAGAAACAACCAATCTATATATTACCTGAAAACGTTTCAAGAACTATTGGAAAAGAGGCTCAAAGGAATAATATACTTGCTGCTAAAATAATTGCTGATATTGTAAAAACTACTCTTGGTCCAAAGGGAATGGACAAGATGCTTGTTGATTCTACTGGAAATATAATTGTAACAAATGATGGGGTGACAATTTTGGAGGAAATTCAACTTGACCATCCTGCTGCCAAGATGATTGCTGAAATAGCTAAGACACAGGAGAGTGAAGTTGGTGATGGCACAACAACAGTAGTCATGCTCGCCGGAAAATTGTTGGAAAATGCTGAAAGACTACTTGACAAGAAAATACATCCCACTGTAATAATAAAGGGGTATAGATTGGCTGCTGAAAGGGCCAAAACTATTCTTAATGAGATATCTGTTCCCGTTGATGATAAAAATGTTCTCAAACAGATTGCAATGACTGCAATGACTGGAAAAGGAGCCGAGAGTAATAGAGAACATCTTGCTGAAATGATTGTTCAGGGAATTGACCAGATTTCTTCTGGAAGAGAAATTGATATGGACTCTATAAAGATTGTTAAACAAAAAGGTAACTCTATAGAGGATAGCGAGCTTGTTCACGGAATTGTTCTTGACAAAGAAGCTGCAAATGAGTCCATGCCTAAAAAGATAGAGAACGCCTCAATTTTAATGATAGATTTTCCTTTAGAGCTTAAAAATCCAGAAACAGAGACTAAAATTTCAGTATCGACTCCGGAACAACTTCAGCAATTTATTTCTTCTGAAGAGATTGCCTTAAGAGATATGACTTCTAGAGTAATAAATTCTGGATGTAAGGTTGTTTTCTGTCAAAAGGGTATAGACGATGTTGCGCAATATTTTTTAGCAAAGGCTGGAATTATGGCATATAGGAGAGTTGCTAAATCGGATATTGAAAAGTTATCTAGAGCAACTTCTGGAAAAATTATTTCTAGCATTCAGGAAATACGTAAGGAAGATTTAGGATTTGCGTCAATTATAGAACAAGTAAAGAAAGGAGATAATACTATGACTTATGTTAGAGGATGTAAGAATCCTAAATCTGTTACTATACTTTTGCGTGGAAGCACAGACCATGTTCTTGATGAGGTTGAAAGGGCTGTAAAGGATGGTCTTGGAGATGTTTCTTCTGCCGTAAAGGATGGAAAGGTTGTCTCTGGAGGGGGTGCAGTTGAAATGGAACTTGCTAAAAGGTTGAGACAATATGCTCGTACTCTTGAAGGTCGTGAACAATTGGCTGTTGATGAGTTTGCATCTGCACTTGAGTATGTTCCAGAGACTCTTGCTGAAAACGCTGGTCTTGACCCTGTGAATATAATGACTGAACTTAAACAGAAGCATGAGTCAGGTTTTGCTAGAGATGGAATAAATCTATTCAATAATAAGGTAGAAGATTGTCTTGCTGCAGGTATTGTTGAACCCCTGCGTGTTAAGATGCAGGCTGTTGCGTCTTCTTCCGAAGTTGCTACAATGATACTTAGAATAGACGATGTTTTGGCTTCTTCTGGAACAAGAGTAAATTCTTTTTCAAAACCTAATCCTTACGAAGGCATGGAATAACTTTGAAAAACATTTAATGAGAGATTTACTTAACATATGGAAAGACTTTCTGAACTCCAAATGAACTTAATTCCCAATCTTTTTGAACATCAAGGAACCCTAAAGAAAGTTCCTCTTCCAATGTAATCATTGGAAATTCTATTTGATTTGGAGAAGGTGTGAGTTGCAAGTTTCCTTCTTTTCTAGACATTTCTAATAATTTCTGATACTCTACATATTCCCTTTCTCCCGCTATGAAATTAACAAATACTTCAGGATTTTGAGCATTTGATAAAACCATTCTTCTAACAAGTGATTGGTTTCCATTTCTATTTCTGAAAATTCCATACATTATCTCTTCTTTAACTGGAATTATCTCTCCTCTTTCATCTATTAGAGGATTTCTAAACAAGTAAGACATATCTTGAAAATTGAATGCTACATTACTTGAAATAACACAGGAATCTTCAAAAACACCTATAATCTCTTCGGCACATTTTTTTGTTGCTTTATTTGGACTTTCTAAACCGCGATATGCTCCAACAATTAGCCTCCAAATTTCTTCAATGGAAGCTTGTCTAAATGATGGTCTTTCAGTTCCATATTTTGCTTTATGAATTTCATTCCAAGTATTCCCTCTAACAGGTTTAGGATTGAATCTTAAATCTGCAACTCTTACTGATCCACCTTCGACTCTGAATTCCAAATTTTCATCCATGGATCAAGAAAAATTATACTGTTTTTAAGTCTATCTCTTTAAAGGAGTTACACTTTAAAGTGCTTTTTTATTGACTTCTTATTAATCCACCAAAGTATCAATGCTGGAATAATAAAAGACCAATGAACTAGCAGGGCTAATGCAATAAACCCCAAGGCAACTAATGAGGTAATAATTATTTTTGGACTAGTTTTCTTCTTCATGACTGATTTGTTGACCTTCCTCTTTTTCATATTAATTAATGAAAAAGTGTATTTATATATTCATTGGATTTTAGGTTTGGGTGTGGGAATATATAATTGGTCTTTTTGCTTTGCTTAGAGCTTTTACGGGAATAAGATTCTTCTTAATTAAACTTAGAGTTAGGAGTCCTGTAAAAATCGCTCCTGAAGCGCAGCCATTTTTTAATAATTTTGAGAGCAAGAAAGTTGCTTTGTTGATACATGGATTCACATCAAGTCCGAGGGAATTTAGATATTTATCTAAATATCTTTCAAAAAAAAGAATAAGTTCTTATGCTTTGTTGCTTCCTGGACATGGAACCTCCCCTGAAAGACTTGCAGTTGTAAAGAATTATCAATGGATTGAAAGCGTACAGGAAAGTATTGCAATGCTATCTAAGAATTATGAGGAAATTTATCTCATAGGAAATTCTTTCGGAGGCAATTTGGCTCTGACTTGTGCTAACTATTCTGATAAAATTAAAGGAATAATCACTTTAGGAACTCCTATATTCTTCAGAAGGAACAAATTAAATAGATACTTTATACTTCCTATATTGCGCAGAATAAAACTCTTTCAGAAAAAATCTAAAGCAACAAGGGAGTTTATAAGAAAAAATGGTGGTTCCTATAACATTGTTCCTTTAAGAGCCGCCTATGAAATATTAAAGGTTATGGAGTTTTCTAAAAAGGAACTTCCCAATATTAAAAAACCGATTCTTGCTATGCATGTAAAGAATGACCCTGTTGTTTCAGAGGAGAGCCATAGATATATACTTGATAAGGTATCTTCTAAAGATAAAAATAGTTTTGAAGTTCCAGAATCTTATCATGTGTTTATCTTAGATAAATATGCTAATCTTGCTAATAAGAAGATATTTGAATTTATCAAAAGACTTTAGACTATTACTTCTACTCTGTTTTTGCCTAGTTTTTTTGCTAAGTATACTGCTTTATCTGCTCTAAGTTGCATTTTTCTAATGTTGTCACCTTTTTTGTATGTAGTTAATCCTCCAGACATCGTTGTACCATATTTTTTCATTATTTTATCATTCTGAACTTTTATTCTTAATCTATTGCAGACTACTTTTGCTCTTTTTACATCAGTATTTGGAAGAATTATTATAAACTCTTCACCCCCAAATCTTGAAATCAAGTCGTATTTTCTTGTCTCTTTCTTTAGTATTTTTGCAAGTCTTTTTAGCACGTCGTCTCCGACTAGATGCCCATATGTGTCATTTAATTTCTTAAAATTGTCCAAGTCCATCATGAAAAGACTTAATGGTTCTAAACCTCTCTTTGCCTTATCTAACTCCATTTCAGATATTGTCTTGAAAAATTTGTGATTGTATAGTCCGGTTTTTTCATCTGTAATGGCAAGTTCGTATAGGTAGTCTATATTATTCTCTATTTCCCTCATCAATTTTGATATATTCTCCCTTATTTTTGGGTCGAGAATTTTTAGCTTACTCTTTGCATCAATCATTTTATTTCTAGGGTATTTTGTTATTTAAGTCTTGACTTTTGTTTTTCCCAAAGGTATTAAAGGGACCATTTTAAAGTTGTTATATGGCTAAACTTGAAGATGATTTTATTCCGAAGGAATTAGAATATATTCTTTTGCAGATAGACCTGAAAGAAATGGGTTTGAATTACAAATAGATGTTGGACTTAGATTGGGAAAAGAAAGAACAATAGTTAAATTTCTTTCTGGAGCAATATACAATTCTGTAATGAGAGCAATTCAGGCAGCACAAATATATATTAGAGAAAAGAGGTTTCTTGAGAATGATTTTGAACCAAGAGCTCCAAATTATTGATGTCCTATAGAGGTCTTGATAAATACTTATACAATTTATCAAATAATACATTCTTCATGACTTTAGATAACTTATTAAGTTTAAAAATATGGTTTTTACCATGAGAATTCTTTACGGAGTATGTGGGGAAGGATTTGGGCATAGTTCTCGTGCTAAGGAAATAATTGAACACTTAGAAAGTAAAGGGCACAAAGTCTTAATTATTACTTATGGTCAAGCTGTAGAAGTTCTAAGTAAATTTGACTTAATTGAGATTGAAGGTATTTCTTTATCTTTTTCCTACGGACGACTCTCTTTATCTAAAACAATAATAGAAAACTTTAGTAAAATACCTAAGAATATTAAGAATTTTGGAATGATTAAAGATAAAATTGACAAGTTTAAGCCAGATTTATACATTTCAGATATGGAGGTTTTAGTACCTATTATTTCTCATTGGAAAAAACTCCCTCTAATAAGCATAGATAATCAACATAGATTAACTCATCTTGAATTAGATGTTCCTAAGGAACATAATAAAGACTTCTTAATTGCTAAAACTGCTATAAACTTATGCGTTTCAAGGGCGGACGCCTTCATAATAATGTCTTTTGCTAAATCTAAGGTAGAGAAAGACAATGGCAAGACTTATGTTGTTAATCCTCTTTTGAGAAAAGAAATACTTGACTTAAAGACTAAAGAAGATAACTTCTTTTTAGTTTACCAAACTAAAAAGGATAAAGAGTTACTGAATGTCTTAAGCAAGATAAATGAGAAATTTGTAATCTATGGTTATAATAAAGAAAAACAAAGAGGCAATTTAATATTCAAAAAGACGGGAAAATTATTCATAAAAGACTTAGCAAATTGTAAAGGAATTATTGCTACTTCTGGGTTTACTTTGATGTCTGAAGCTATTTATCTCAAAAAACCTTATTTTGCTCTCCCTTTAACTGGTCAATTTGAACAGACGCTCAATTCTTTATTTCTAAAAAAAGCTATATATGGGGATTATTCTCTCAAACCTACGGAAGTTGAAATTAGAAAATTCATAGATAATTTAGATAATTATAAACATAAACTATCAAAGAATAAGCCTAAACCAAAGGAGACGTTAGAAATACTTGATAAATTACTAAAAAGTTTTAATTGAGATGTCCCCACGCAGACTCGAACTGCGGACCGCTCGGCTTTAGTATCTTCATTTCTTCCAATACATGTAACCAGTAGTTTTGCCACCAGACTATTTTATTTTACTTAGTTTCTTTTTTAAATCTGGAAGATTTTCTTTTATAATTTCCCAAACCACATCTAAATTTATGCCAAAATAATGGTGAATCATTTTATCCCTCGTTCCTATAATGCCTTTCCAAGGTATTTCGATATGCTTTTTCTTAAAATCTTCTGAAATATTTTTTGATGCTTCTCCGATTATTTCTATCTCTCTAACTATTGCACTTTGTCTTAATCTATCTAAGTTTAGTTTTTCTCTGGAAAGATTTTTACTGAAATCTTCTATCGCCTTGATACTATCTATAATATGCATAATAAATACAGAATCCTCTTTTATATTCATATTATTCTTATTTCCTCTTTTAATATCTTTTCCCTTAAGTAAGGACTTAAACTATTATATGTTACTAAATCAATTTTTCTTTTCAAAGCATACTCTAAATCATATTCTATATTAATAAAACTAAAGCCTCTAGCCTTAGGTGATTTTGGATGAGATATTAAGATGTCTATATCACTATTCTTTTTATTTTCTCCGCGAGCATAACTTCCAAAGATTCCTGCTCTTTCAACTTGATATTTCTTTAAGACCCTTATTATTATTTTCTTAATTTTATTGATGCTTTTTTGAATTTTTTCAGACAAAATAGATTTATCAGCTTCACTTTCTTTATCTTTCAAATCGTTTAAAGATAGCTCTGCTCCGAGATATATTTTCTTCTTCCTTATTTTACTTCCTTCTCTATAAGAGAGAACCCTATAGTAATATTTTCTTTTATTTCTTTCTTTTATTTCCGTGTAAACCATAAAAAATGTATGGCTACAAAGTATATAAAACTTTCTATTGTAGACCCACAAGCATAAACATTTTATGGCCCCACGCAGACTCGAACTGCGAATTGCTCGGGTTTTAGGATTTGTGATGTTTAATCTCTATCCTTGTAAACGAGCCGTTTAAACCCTTAGACTATGGGGCCTTTTCATTCTCCGTAGCGAGTCTCCGAGCCTGTTGAGGAGCGTCGAGCAAGAGAGATTGAAAATAATCTCTAATAAAGGATTAAAATAAACCTTTATAAAACCTTTCTGTTCTTAAGAATTAAGCGCGGGTAGTATAGTGGTTAGTATACGACGTTGCCACTTTCTTTATGAAAGCAAAGACGTTGTGGCCCGGGTTCAATTCCCGGCCCGCGCATTTGGAAGTTTTGTCTAATTTCGTGAGCATTGGTTGTGTTCACTAAAGTCCCCCTCGCTTAAAACGAAAGGGGAACTTCGAGAACCAATGAAGTTAGACCCATACAACCACAAAGAAAGATACCTAGCCTGGAAGGAAAAAGTCTCTAAGCAAGGAATCTCTACTATAAGTAAAACAAACTCTAAAATAATTCTTAATTATATTATTGATATGGAATTAGGGCTTAATGTGGCCAGTAGTAGTAAGAAAGGCTCAAGAAGCTATAATCGGCTTAATAGTTTAGTGATAAGGATTGTTCAACTAGCCCGTAAGTTTGAAGAATCCTATAATATTTCAGATATTACAAAAATAACTGAGAGAGAAATTCACACTCTTTTCTCTGGAATGCGTGATGGAGTAATCAAACGCTTGGATGGTAAAACTTACAAAGCGCCTGCGGATTACGTAAAAAGTTTCAAGGCTTTTTGGCACTGGCACCAAAAAGTGAGCCGAAAAGAAGGGCTAGAGGTAAGAGATATTACAGTAGACCTTGATACAACTAAAGAAAAACCTAAATGGGTGTATCTTGATGAAGAGCAAGTCAAGAAACTTACAGAAAACGCAAGGTATGATTACAAAGTGCTTATCATGTTCTTGTTTGATTCAGGTCTTAGAGCTCCTACAGAACTCATGAATATCAAAGTTAGCGATTTTCTGAATAATTTTAGCGAATTAGTTGTTAGAGATGAAATAAGTAAAACTTTTGGAAGAAGAATAAAGCTTATGTTATGCTCAAGTATGATTAAAGAATATGTTGCAGAGAAAAAGCTTTCAAAAGAAGATTATCTGTTTACTATGAATCAGTTTACAGTAAATAAATACCTCAAACGCCTAGCTAAAAGATTATTTGGCGATGGAGTCAGTTTAGCAGGTCAGAGATACTCAGAGATTACGATGTACGATCTTCGCCACTGTTCATGCTGTTATTGGTTACCTAGATATAAGTCAGAATCAGCTCTGAAGTTTAGATTTGGGTGGAAGAAAAGCGATAAAATACACTATTACAGCGAAATGTTAGGAATGAGAGACACGATAAAAGAAGAGGATATGTTGGTAGATGTAACTAAGACCGAGATAGAGCAAAGACTACTGAAAACAGAAAATGAAAAGAAAGTGCTTGAAGACCGAATGAAATCTTTGGAAGAAACTATGAAAAATATCTTAGATGGTTTGGATAATGGATTAAAAGTAGTTAACTCAGCTAGGTAAAAAACATCTTACTCTTTTATTATATTCTCTAACTCTTCGAAACCATCCAATAATTCTTTTATCTCTTTTTTTGCTTCTTTAATAATTTCTTTGCTTGGTCTATAAGTTACCTCTACATGTTTATCTTTTTTGTATTTATTTATAGAAAGGTCATAATCATTATTCTTTATTTCTTCAAATGGTACAAAAAAGTGTTTTTTCTCCCTATTTTTATTATCTTCTTTATTGCGGTTGTTAAATAGTTTTAGAATATCTGGTATGTCGTTTTCTTTTATTTCGTTTCTTTTATCATCAAGGCTTAAACCATCAGCTTCCATCTTGTAAAACCAGACTTTTTCAGTAGGTTCTCCTTTGGTAAAGTAAAGAACAGCTGTTGATACTCCTGCATAAGGTTTGAAAACTCCAGATGGCATGGATATAATTGCATCTAGGCGACATTTTTCTAACAAGAGTTTTCTTATTGATTTATGGGCATTTGAGTTACCAAATAAGACTCCATCAGGAACAATTACTGCACACCTTCCCCCAATCGTTAAAGCGTTATACATAAGTTCTAAAAATAAAAGTTCTGTTTTACTTGTGCTAATCGTTAAATCATCTGATTTTTCACTTTCATTAATAGAACCCTTAAATGGTGGGTTTGCAAGTATAATCTCATAAGTTCCTTTTTCATTGTATCTCTTAGATAAAGTGTCCTCTCCTATGATGTTTGGTGCAGAAATTCCATGCATCATAAGATTCATGACTGCTATCCTTACCATTGTCCTATCGATATCATAACCATATAATGATTCCTCATCAAGTATTTTCTTTTGCTTTGGTGTTATTGTGCTTACTCCCTCTTTATGATTTGCATTAAGGATATGCTCATATGTATTAACTAAGAATCCAGCTGTGCCACAAGCAGGGTCCAGTATCCGATCACCTAATTCAGGATTTGCTAATTCAACCATCATCTTAATAATATGTCTTGGAGTTCTAAATTGCCCATTCTTTCCAGCAGTTGTTAACTCAGATAGTAAGTATTCATAAATATCGCCTTGTGCATCTTGATTTTGTTCTTTTATATGAAGATCGTTAATAATATTTACTGCTTCAATAAGAAGAGAAGCGGTTGGCAAAGAAAACGTTGCATCTTTCATATAAGTATTGTAATAGGAGTTTTCCCCTCCTAATTCTCTCATAAACTTGAATACTATATCTCTAACATGAGGCAGAATCTTATCCGAAGAATATTCACTCCAAACTGACCATTTACAATTTTCATGGTTTGCAAAAATAGATTTATAATTAGTTGCTTTCAATGTAGCGTTTTGTTCATCAAGAATATCTTTATCCTCTAATTTTTTCATAAAGATAAGGTAAGATATTTGTTCTATTGCTTGGAGGGGGTTACTAATTCCTCCAGACCAAAACTTGTCCCATAACTTCCTAATCTTTGATTTGAGTTCAGCGTGTAACATATTATATGCTGTTAGTTACCTCTTTTTTATTTATATCGTTCTTTAACTCACCAGAAAATAGAATTGCATTTAATTTTCTAATAGAAAACTTTAGAGGATCTTCTAGATAATATTCAACTATTTTTCGTAAGAGGCCTATCTCAATGGCTGAAACTTTACAACTTGTTGAAGATTCTATTTTGGCCTTTACATCTATAAAGTCTTTTTCGTTAAGTTCCTTAACAATAAAGAGATACTTCTTTACGTTTCCATTTTTAATATATTCTATATCTTTTATTTGACCGTTCTTTTTAGTTATACTTTGAAGAAGAGTATTAGTAGATGTAATAGTCTTCAAATTCTTTGCATCATACAAAACTTTCTCATCTTCTAATATGAATTTACCATCTGGATTTAGTCTATTCCCTATTCTTCTAGTAAGGAATATTTGAGATAATACTCCAAAACATATAGCTTCAAAATAAGCACCTTTTTGTTGATTAGACAGTTTATAATTAATTTCATCCATCTTATCTAAATGACCTCTAGAATTATTAAAGTAAATCTCTCTTTCATTAGCTGAAATACTATCTTTATCCCTTAGAATCATTTGATATGCTTTCTTAGGATCATCCTTAAGATTTTTAAGAAAAATCCCAGTATTAATTGAAAATGGTTCTAAATCTCCATTGGCTCTAAAGTCTAAAGAGACCAGAGGATGAAAGATAAAATAACTATCTAAGAACTCTTTTACATCATGTTTATCGAGAAACTCATGATCTAAAAAGAAATGTTGAATAATTTTTCCTTCTTTATTAGTTATTCTAAAAAAGCAATTAGACTGCTTTAGGCCTTCTTTTTTAATCTTTTTACTTATTCTACGTGGAAAGTAGATATTATTTATTTTTTTGAGATATACCTTATCTATCTTTGATTTATCTCCTTTGGCAAATCTATTTAATTCAGAGAATATTCTTTCCATTCTCAATTGAGGTTTCTCTTTTCTATCTACTTCTATGTAGCTAGAATATTTTTGTAATATATCCCTATATAAGATATTTCTTTTTACCCAGTCAACCCTGTTTTCTTTAAAGAAGTCGTATATTCTTTCTTCATCGTTTTGATAATCGAGTATTAGACAAGATCCTTCAAAGGGCAATTTTAGATAAGCAGTTATCTCTTGTATTAAAGGTCTGTAGCTTCCATGTTTCCAAAAAACTCTAAATTGTTTGATTCCTACTTGAACAATTATAAGTTTAGCTTCTTTGTCTTCTTTGCAGAAGTTAATTTGTCTCATATTTGACAACTTAAAATTCTCGAGTTTTTTACCGAAGATTAAATCTTCTCCATATTTTATCTTCTTTATCTTATCCAATACGCTTTCTTTTTCCTCAGAAGCAATTCTTATCCAAACTTTCTTTCCAACATTAATTCCTAAAGTGTTGATTCCTTGTAACTTTACACCGATTAACTTTCCCTCAATATTAAATAGACTTTTGACGAATTCTCCACCAGTAAGATTTTCTAATATAATATCTTGCTCTCTAACATTTCCTGGAAATATGTTACGCATATGATTAAGGAACAGCTTAGGTCTTTTGCTAACTCTAATTTCTTTATTACCTATTTTAAAAAGAATATTATTTCGAATGAAATTTTCCTCTTTTGAAGAATTATATTTTCTTCCTTTTCTTATTTCCTGTAGAACGCCTACAATCATACCATTAACAATCTTTATTTTTGGCACAAAAGCAGATTTACCTTTATAGAATTCTTTTATCTTCTTTTTAGATACTCTCCTACGGTAAACAAACTTTGATATAGGTATTCTATCGATTATACTCGAGATATTAAAAAAGAAGTCTTTGTTAGGATTGTACGACTGTTCTGTCTCTTTTGAGATGTCTTGCAGAAGAGTCTTAGTAGAAGTTATTCTCATTACAATTCACCTCTAAAAGCCTTGTCTATTAAAGAGCCAAATAACTCTTCTGTCATTTTTTTAGTTTCTCTAATATTCTCTTTCATCCTATCAATATTTTCGGCAATAACAGCAAATTTATTCTGAAATTCGATTGGAGGCTTTATTAAAACAAGTTTTTTTATTTGTCTTAAGTAAAGACCTTTGACGGTAGCTTCGTTAGTGTTACCAATCATATATCTTTTTACGCTTGGAACTCTAAGCATACTTTCAAGAAATACACTGTTGAAATCTGAATTTTTTGGTTTTATCAAAGCAACGCTTCTAGCAAAAACAAATTTTTCTCTAATATCAACTCTTTTTACTCTTCCGATAGTACCAACACAAGTAATAAGAATATCTCCAAAATCAGGAAGGCATCTTTTTGTAATCCTCTTATAAGTTTCTTCATCAACATACTTTACATCATCAAAATCAATTTTATCATTAACGTTTTTAGCTGAGATATAAGGTATTCCACTATCCTTTAAAGGAGGAGTGATGTGTTCTCCATCAGTGATCTTTTCAGAAGTGTTATCTAAAGTATCCTGAGACCACTTTTTTTCGTTTAAAATAGGATCTCCAAACATCTCATTAAACTTACTCTTAAGACATTCATCAAGGAGTTCAAAAGTTCTTTTTGCTATTTCCTTCTGTTTTTCTGCTTTTTCTAAAATTGAAGCTATTTCCTTTTGAGTTTCAAGATCTGGTTGTCCGTGGCGGAAAGGAAAGGAAACCTTAATCTTAGAAACCATGTTTTTAGACAATTCCTTAAAAGTAGCTCCTACTCCCAAAGAATTAAGATATTCTTTTTTTGATCTTAACCAATAATAAAGATATTCTGAAGATATATTCTTAGAAGGTATAAAATTCTTAAAACCTTGATTAGAACACATTTCTATACCTGCTATTGCAACTTTTCCTATTGGAGCCCTGGTTGTTAACATAACTGTACCTTTTGGGAAAATATGGGATGAACAAGAAGAAAGCCCAGCTTCGGTTATTTTTCTATCAGTATTATTGTAATAACCATTATTTCCATCTATTAGTTCTGCAGGCGTTATCCAATTAATATTTCCATCCCAATATTCTTTTTTGAAGGTAGAAGGAGTTGATCCAGAAACAATTTCACAAATATCTCCAAGTAAGACTTCTTTCCATTGGATTTTATTTTCTTGTATTTGTTGTTTCATTTTACAAAATTTAATTCTCCAAATTTATTTGTTAATTTTATCTTGAATATTTTCCTAATTGGTTTAAAGTTGCTTCCGTAAACTGCTATCTTAAGATTATATGTGCCTGGAGAAAGTTTTGATTCTGATTCTTTTATTAACTCTAGTGGTATTCCTGCAAGTTTAAATCTAAGAAATCTTCTTTGGGGAAATTCATGGACTAAGTCTATCATATGATACTCACCTACCGAAAGATCATACTTTCCACCAGAAAAATCGTCATAGCTAACCCACGTTAGTGGTAGAGATTCAAATGGATTTATGTTAGACCCATTATCATTTTTAACCCATAATAATTTTACATAACAATCTTTTGCAACTCTAGAAAAGAAACTATCTTTATTGATTAATTTTATTCTTACCCATCTAGTAAGATTGTTTAAATTATCACTAACATTTTGAATACATTCTCCATCATCAAGGCCCTCTATCTTCAATCTAGGTTTAAAAAAAATAGGAATAAAAAAGTCTCTGGTTAATGTAGCTATTAAAGCAATTATTGAAATTCCTAAAGCCCATAATTCAACTGACATTTTTAACTCCTAATATTTGATTATGAATTGTGTTAATAGTAGTTATTGCCTCAATTAAAATACCCTCAAAGGTTTTTGATAAGCTTCCTTTATCAAATTTTTTATATGCTTTTTCGTAATTATCTCCTTTCCTATGAGCACTACCACTTGATCTTAAATTTTGTAAATTTTTCAGAAATTCAATCATTTGAGGAAAAATAATTTTATATTTTTGTTCAATATACTTTTGCATTACGGAGATAGACTTATCATCTTTGTCAAATATTAACCTCTTTTTCATTTTTTCAACGTTCAAAGAGTCAATGAGCATTTTATTCAGAGACAATATAACTTCATCAAATTCTTTCTGCTCATTATTGGGTACTCTTAAAGTCTTAACATGATGTTCATCTGCTAAGTTCAGAGGTTTGAATAAATACCATCCATTTTTATTCTTCCAATTTTCATTAAGAGACTCAAATTTTCCCTTAAAATGTAAAGCAGCATCAGTTGGAGAACAAGGTTTTGCTTGAAAGTCTCTCATAACTGAAACTAAACTAAAGTTACCCTCTGTGATATTATGAATCTTCCAGTGTTTTTGTTCATCAGGTGGAAGTTTAGCTAAGTCTCCTAAATAAACCATGACGCAATCTTGGGCATTATTGTCTATGGGCATTCCCCATTCATTAATTCCATCTTCTCTTGTATAAAATAAATATCCGTCTCTAACATAATATTTTGAAGGTTTACCATAATATTTATCTAAAACTTCTTTCTTGAAAAAGACCCTCGTTAGAAAATCTGGGGCTTCTGGGTTTTTTCCAAATTTATTATCTAGCTTTGATTCATCACAGGTAAATTTAACCTCTTTTCCTTTATTATTTAATCCAATAATAAATTTCTCAAATCTCATTTTTCACCTGTCCACTTATAGATTATTTGCCCTGCAACATCTCCTATGATGGTCCCAGGTAAAATTGCTACAAACCAATTTACTATTCTGTTTGTATTGTTTATAACATCTTCAGGATTAAAGATCACTGGCAGATAGGCAATTATCAAAGATAGAACTACACTAACAGCACCAAATCGCTCATAGTAAGTGTAAGGATTAAAGTCCCAAACCTTTTGAACAATATAACCTATTAATCCGAAAATTACCAAGAAGATTAGGTTAGTTTCAAGACTCATTTTTCTCACCTACGCCAGTTTCTTTCCTTACCATTTCTCTGAGCTTGGTATTGATAGATTTGCCTTCTTGATCACAGATTTTTTTGAAATAAAGAAATTCAGTTTTGTACAGCCTAGTTGAAACAATCTTCCTCTCTTCTCCACTTAATGGGTTGTTCTTAAGAACCATAATCCTCACAGAATTATTACTTATTTAAATATTTCCAAAAAGGTGTATACACCTTTTTCCCTATTTCCATTTCAAATTGTTACATTTTGTGACAATTAATTCTAGCTGTTTTTTAGTAAATATATCTAATGGACGAGCATCTGCCAAAGGGTGTTCTGCGAAACTCTTAAGCTCAATATGTTTAGCTCTGATAAAGACTTGTTCTAATAATCTTAGGAACTTAAGTTGTCCAGAATTATAATGTTCGTTCTTATCTGCTATAAACTTATCAAATTCCCATTTAATCATTTGTTGGGGATCTGGCAATCCTTTAACTTGAATTAGTTCTCTAAGGAATAATATAAAATCCTTGGTCTGCTGAATGTTTTCTATTGTAAATGAAGGATTAAGTTGCTTTAGTTTTGTTTCTATTTGAAGAAGCTCGGTAGCAGTTACTCCTTCTCCATCTTTAATCTTTTTCATCAGAGGATTGTTTTCCACAAAATCAATAAAGTCTTTATCATCTTTTTTCTCCATTAACTCTTTCTTAACATCAATCACCATGTCTGGAGCATTAATTTTTAGCATTGGCTTCTTTTTTTGATCTTCATAGAATATCATTAAATGAGATATATCCCTAACTAAAAAGTCAACATCCTCAAAAGTAATCTCTTCCCAGAAAGGCTCTTTTTGAATTCTTACTAAATCATCTCTCTTTTGTTTTATTGCATCCAGATTCTTATCCCATATAGCCTCTGCATGATCAACAACAAACTCTTCAACGTCTGCAATTTTATCTTTCCTATTTTCTTTGATATAATCAAAAAGCTTAACACATTTTGAAATAAACCCGTATACTTTGGCGTTTTCAGATGGAGAGTAGATAAGTAATGGTGCAATTTCTTCTCTTAATTCTTTAATGTGTTGCCTTAAATCAAACTTAACTGAAATTACTTTCTTAATCATCTCTTTCTTTTCAATAACTAATGGAGATTCAATATCTATTCCTTTAATAGTATCAATTATCTGTTTTTCAACAATTTTTCTTTCCTTATCGCTAAGCTTCTTTTCTAAAGCATCAACTTGCTCTAAGAATATTCTTGTTTTAGCATCGGTTCCAGAAGACTTTTGTTTTAGAACATTCAGCTTATGCTCAAGCACATTAGACCAATTTCCAAACTTAAAGTCCAAAATTAAGAAGTCTTCTTTTGTATGCTGTCCATCTTTATTGGTTGGAAGCCATTCCCTATTTTCACATGCAGATAAGTTTCTAGTTCCTCTTCCTAACATCTGCCAAAATCTGATTGAAGAAATAACTGGCTTAACAAACACGAGATTCATTATTTCAGGAATATCTACTCCAGTATCCAAAACTCCAACAGATAAGGCTATTCTTGGGCTATCTCGTTTTTCAAATCTTTTAACCTCGTCCATATATCTTGATTTATCTGAAGTAATCACCTTAACATCTTTAGCCAATGTAGGATATAATCTTTGGAATAACAGCTCTAATGCTTCTGCATGTTTTACGCTTGCACAAAAAAAGATACTCTTGGAAGGGCGGTTATCATCTGACTTGTAACATCTATCTATAAATTCTCTAATAATTAGTTCATTTGTTTTTTCATCAGTAAATAGTTTTTCAAATTTTGAGCCTGGAGTCTGGAATGTCTCTGGCTCTGCTTCTTGTAATTTTAACGCCTGTTGTAGTTCTTTACTTAATTTTTTACCTTCAATTCCTAAAGATAAAACTTTAGTCTCAATTATATCTCCGACATAAGGAACAAGAACTTTATCGTTGACAGCATCCCAATAATCATACTTAACGGTTGGTTTTCCCTTTTCGCAATTAAATAATTCAAAAGTATCTTTAGTATCTTCAGAAGAAGGAGTAGCAGTTAATCCAATTTTAAGAGCATCAAAATATTTGAATATATCATTATTTCTATCATAATAAGATCTATGGGCTTCATCAAATACAATCAAATCAAAAGCTCCTGTTCCAAATTTTTCATAGAACTTCCCCCTAGGTTTTTGTGAAGACATTAAAGTTTGAACAGTTGAAACATAAAACCTTGCCGAATCCGAATACCCTTCCTCGTTTAATTCGCAAATTGGACTATCTGGGAAGTATTTCTTGAAGCCCTTTTCTTTTGCCTGATTACCCAAAGAGATTCTATCTACTACAAATAAAACTTTTTGAGCACATTCTGCTTTTATCAATCCATCAATTATAGCTATTGCAACTCTCGTTTTACCTGTTCCGGTAGCCATATTTACAAGAGCTTCCCTATGTCCTTTTGAGAAATGCTCCAAAACTAACTTTACTGCCTCTATCCCTCTTTGTCGATCAACGATTTTAGGATTAATTTTAACATTAGAAGGATCTTTTCTCTTTTTCATTAAACTAATAATTCTATGCAAATCTTTCTGGTTAAATGGAAGAGCAACTTGTCTTCTTCTATCAAGATCATCTACATAATACCATTTATGCCCGTTTGTTAAGAAAATAGGGATTTTTATCTTGAGTTGTTTTTCTATATCTTCTCTATATGTTCTCGATTGAATTTCGCCTTTTTCTACATCAATAGATGTTTTTTTCGCCTCAACAATAGCGATAGGGCTTCGATCTTCATCTAATAAAACGTAGTCTATAAATCGATCTACGTTCCTTTCAATTCCTTTTTCTATACCTACATATTCTTTTGTCACAAAATTAGATTTAACAGGATTAACTTCTTCTTTTACATAATGTCCTCCAGTTTTCCATCCGACCCTATTAAGAATAGGATCTATAATTTCCTTCCTTGTTTCTTTTTCTGAGAGGTCAATACCCATTATTTAATAACGAATTTTGGGAATATAAGATTATCTGCTAATCCATTTTTTATCAATCTCTATTCCCAACCATTTTCTACCTGTTTTTTCTGCTGCTTTACAGGTTGCTCCACTTCCAGCGAAGGGATCTAGTATTAGATCTCCTTTCTTTGAACTGTGTTCTATCATTTTAATGAGTAAATCTACTGGTTTTTCGTGAGGGTGACTTGTCTTATTATGATTAATGTGACTTGATGTCTGAACATCTGAAAAATTGGTTAAATTGTATTTTGGTTTGCCTTTTTCCAATACTAAGATTAGTTCATATTGATGTCTAAAAGCCCATCCTAAGCCAAAATTATGCTTTTTCCAAACTAAGAGATGTCTAATTTTGAATTTAGTGTATCTTAAAATGAATTCTGTGAGAAATGGATAATGTTTCCAATTCGTAAATAAGTATAAAGTTTTGTTACGTTTGAGTATCCTATAACATTCAACAAGTGCCTGACAGTTAATCAAAGGGTTTTCATTGTTTACTATCTTCTTACTATTCCATCCATAAGCAATATTATCTCCGTATGGAGGGTCTGTTATGATTAAATCAATATGGTTATTAGGAAAATCCTTCATTACGTTAATGCAATCTCCAAAGATTATCTTGTTTTGAAACAGTCCTTCTTCCATAAATCATTAATTTTATTCTCAATGCGGTCAAGTTGATCGTTAACCATTATTCTAATCCTACAAACCTCGGCTACAGAAATCATTTTTTCCTTAGCTTCAGCTTTCAACTTAGATAAAAACTCGGAGCTAACCCTAATATGGATGTGAGCGTTCTTCTTCATCTTTTCTCTTAGAAATTAATCTTTCCAAAGCAAGATTTAGTTCTCTAAGCTTGAAAATAATTTCTTCGCCAAGATCTTCTGCCAATTTAGTTTCCATGAAAAATTCTGGTTGGTATACCTTATAATAAACTGGAGAAAAAAATGCCCTAAAAAATTAGTCGAAAAATTAGTCAAACTTTTCTCCGATTTTATTTATAAGTTCTAGATGTCAACAAATCATGGAAAAAAAGTATTGCTGTGTATGCGGTGCTACGATAAACGAAGACGATGATCTTTGCAAAACCTGCTTTGGGTTCATGAAAGACAAGTATCCTCAAGAGAAGGATTTTATCAAAGCATTACAATGGCACAAAAACCATACCCAACTAAATTAGGAATGCTAAAGGTTCTGCTGTTAGCAGTAGTCTTTATGTCTCCACTATTGATTAGTGTTGTGTCAGCACAATCAACAGAGTTTGAGGAGATACTAAGACCTCTCGAGACCATATACAATCTCGTGAAGTACGCTGCAACAGTAATCGCTGGCTTAGTAATGCTTTTCGCAGGCATTACATATATTTCCAGCGGTTCTGACCCAGGCAAACGAGAAACTGCAAAGAACATGGTCATGTACGTGTTCATCGGTTTAGTCGTTATATGGGCAGCACCCTTTATTGTAGATCTCATTCTAGGAGATTAAGATCTTTAGCATGAAAAAACTTTTTTTGTTTTTGGTGGTCACTGCTATTTTACCAGCAGTGACTGCCTTTTCTTGTAGTTTAGTAAGCTTAGAGTTACAACCTTTATGCTTAGAAATACAGAATAGTAATTTAACACAATATGAAAAAGACTTACTTTATTCATCTCTATTTGAAGGAGATAACCTTATTCCAGATCATGATTTTGTATATACTTGGAACACTGGTTTAACAATAAATGAACCAATTAGAACTACTAAACAAAGTCAAGGAACCATTAGGGATGCTTGGGTAGAGATATTTTCGCTTATGCCTTCTGTTGTTGAAGATAATGCTTTATACGTTCATCAAAGCGGGAAAGTTCTTTCAAAATACGGCTATAATGTAATCTTACCATCTGGCACTATGAGTGGTGACTGCCATACGACTTACCAATTGCAATCTAGTAATGCTGTATTACAAATATTAGAAAATAATCATTATTTAGGATCTGGAGAATTAACCAATTACTTTATTTCTTATCCAAATAATGCCCCCATAACATTTAGTGCGGTTTTGCAGATTAATGTTCAATACAGAATCAGACATTATTATATGGATGAGGATGAATGCGTGTTTGATTATAGTGAAATAATAGTAGACAGCCTCGCAGTTCAAGATAATATTCCTGCAAGAATGTATAATCCTCAAACAAGTTATTCATTTGTTGTTAAGAATTCATATCAAGATAGTTTATTAGTAGAATTAAAATATAGCAATTATTCTTACCTTAATCTTGATCTTGAAGAGCCGTTCTATAAAAAAGCCAGATACAGCTACAACATTCAACCGAATTCTGTGGGGTTGCTACAGGTAACTGCAATCCATCAAAATTATACTAATATCCATAATATCTTTATTGAAAATCAAAATCCATTAAGACTTGTCATACCAAAAAATCACGATTGTGAATTGTCCTTAAGAAATCATTTCTCGAGTTTAATCACTCCATGCGACCTCTCGTATACCCAAGGGAACATTAGTATATTTAGCAATAAAACTAATTACTTTGAAGGAGAATTATTTACAGTTTATATTTCTCCACACAACACTATTATCAATATCAGTTATGCTAATCAAACAATAACTGCTCAAAATTATGCAGTATTTAATGCAACTAAAGACCATAGCCTCGTTCTAGCTCAACTAAATGACGTGCAAGTAAGAAGATACATCAATGTAATAGATAGAGAAAAGTACAGCCTTACAAAAGAGATCTCTATTGCTTCTGCTTTCTTTTACTTGTTATTTGCTATTGTAAAGAATTATCTTGCAATAAGGTTTCTGCGATGACTCAATGTAGCCTTACTAATCTGGGAACTTGCCTTGTAGAGAAATTCTTCGAGTATTTACTCTACTTGTTCAATCTGCCAATTCAGGCGATGCTTTCTTGGATTCAAAACCTAATGACCTCTCCAGTAAGCACAGGAATATTCTTTAGTATTTGGACAGTTATAGTGTATATTCTTTCAATGTTTTATGGGCTATTCTTAGTCTTTGTCGGTTTAAAGTTCATAATATCGGGCCATGCAGTTGAACAACGTGAAAAAGCAAAATCCAATCTGAAAAATATATTGTTTATGGTTGTATTTGTGCAGGCAAGTTATGTTCTATATGGATTAATTCTAGAAGTATCTTCAGCTCTTACAACAACTGTCTTTAATCTTATACCCCCAGACTTCTTTTTACTAACAGCTACGAGCCTGAGCAATATCGCTCTTGAATTGGGATTTATGTTTGTATATGTATTTGTTCTGATATTAACACTCATAATATTAGCCTTAAGATATATGTTTGTATCTTTTGGAGTAGTTCTTTTTGCGATAGGCCTGTTCATGTATTTTCTTGAAAGCGTAAGCGACTATGGGAAACTAATCTTAAACTATTTGTTTGTTGGTATACTTACGCCTTTCTTTTATGCTTTGATTTTACTTGCAGGATCAAAGTTTCTGGAAGTAAGTATTTTCTCTGAGATGAAAATACTCGTAATGATTGGAACTTTTGCACTCATCAATATCCTTACTTTCATCGTAGTTATTTTCGTGATTATCAAGGCAACACTAAAAGTAGTGACTCCAATAGCGAAGGTTACAAGGATGGTAGGTTAAATGTATGAGATACCACACCAACTTGAATATAAAGAAAAGATTGTTTTTGGCCTAACATTCCAACAACTAGCTTATGCCTTATTATTTTTTCCGATAATTTTTATCTTATTATTCAGACTAAATGCACCTCTTGCTATAAGAATTACTCTTGCAACAATTCCAATATCTGTAGCAGTTGGATTTATGTTCTTTGATCTTTTAACGCTCCTAAAGAATTGGTATGCTTGGTATAAGCAAAGAGTTCTGCAAGAGACTCAGGTAAAAGAATTATGGAGTGTAAAAGATATTGAAGATAATGCTATCATAACAAAAAAGAAGAAAATTGCAGTTATCAAAGCTGAATCAATAAATTTTTCAATAAAATCAGAAGATGAACAGGAAGCAATAATCTTGACATTCAAAAAACTTCTTAATTCACTAGACTTTCCACTACAGATAGTAATGAATACTGAAAAGTTAGAACTTTCAGAATACATTAACTCTCTTGAGGAGAGGTCAGATAAAACAAATAAAGGAGTACTTGAATCGTATAAGAAACACCTTAAAACATTATTTTCTAAAAAAGATGCTCTTAATAGAAATTTCTATTTAGTTATTTCAGAAACAGGAGATCTTGACGTACAGATAAAGCTCTGTGAAGAACGACTTAATGGATTAAATATCTCCACAAAAAGGTTAAACAATAAGGAGTTAAAAAAACTTTTACAAACATTTCATCCTGCCAATACAATAATTAATCGGCCTAATCATATGATCTTAGATAAGAATACTTATTCAAGAGTTTTATATGCCTCTGGATATCCTCGTTCTGTAGAAAAAGGTTTTTTAGATAAGGTCGTTAGTTTTTCTGGAAATTTTGATTTATCTATTCATATTACACCAGAACCATTAGAGCGTACAATGGTGATGTTAAACCGAGAGTTGATAAAACAAAGAGCGGACTTGTACTCTTCTAAATTAAAGAACAAGTTAAATCCTAGTCTTGAAATAAAGTATGAAGATACAAGAAAGGTACTTGAAAACCTTCAACGCGGAACAGAGAAGCTATTTAACGTTAGTATGTATATTAATTGTAAAGCAGAATCATTAGAAGAATTAGATCATTTATCAAGAAAAGTTGAATCAGAACTTAATTCCTTACTAATAATTCCCAAGAAACCTAATTTTAGAATGATTCAAGGACTAAAATCTTGTAGCCCACTAGGAGAAGACTTTCTTAATCAAAAAAGAAATCTCACAAGCCATGCCTTATCAGCTTTCTTTCCTTTTACCTCATCATTCTTCAAATTTGATGAAACAGGAGTCTGGATGGGCGTAAACCATAATGGCATTCCTATTATTCGCGATATTTTCAAGCTTTCAAATCCTAATGGAGTCTGCTTAGCGAGTTCAGGAGCTGGAAAGAGCTATTTAACAAAACTCTTTGTTACAAGACATCTTCTTAATGGTACCAAAGTAATTGTTATTGATCCACAAGGAGAATATGCGAATCTTATAGAGAAATTCAAAGGCCAACGCATCGATTTAAGCAAGAACTCAGATACTATAATTAATCCCCTAGACCTTATGGGACATGACTTTCATCAGAAAAGGCTTTCTTTAATGGACCTAATGAGTGTTATGTTAGGAGATTTAAGTGAGCCACAGAAAGCGTTTATTGATCAGGCAATAACGGACTGCTATGAGGGAAAGGGCATCACACTTGCAGATCCAGAATCATGGGATAATGAACCTCCTATTTTGGGCAATTTATTAGCGAGTCTTCTTAAAATTGAGAAGAATGTTACGATTATGGAAAAAAGTACGCTTAGAAGCCTTGTAAACCGCCTCAAACTATATGTTGACGGGGTTTTCTCCTTTCTTAATAGACCTACAGAAATAGATTTTGATAATAGGTTTGTGTGTTTTGATATTGGTAACTTGCCAAAACAGGTAAAACCTGTTACTATGTTTTTAGTTTTAGATTATGTCTATAATAAGATGAAAAGTGACTTAACACGTAAGCTTTTGGTAGTTGATGAAGCATGGTCTCTACTTTCAAGGTCTCACGATGCTTCATACATTTTTGAGATAGTAAAAACTTGCAGGAAGTTCAACATGGGGTTGTATTTAATCAACCAAGAAGTTGAGGGTATGCTTAATAGTGAGGCTGGAAGGTCAGTACTTGCAAACTCATCATATACAATTTTACTAAAACAAAAACCAGCAGTCATTGATAATGTAAAGAGAGTCTTCAATTTAAGCAGTAATGAAAAAATTGCCTTGCTTACCGCTAATATTGGAGAAGGGTTAATGATTATTGAAGATGAGCATACAAAAGTAAAGATTATCGCTTCAGAAGAAGAACATAAGCAAATAACCACTAATGCTGATGAGCTACTTAAACAAAGTAATTTAGTGGAAAAAAAGGAATCTAAAGATAAAAAGCGTGTAAAGATTTCACTTGATTTCTCAAAAAGGTTATTCAGAGTAAATAACCTAAACAAAGATGAAATAAGAATGTTAGAGGTTAAGAATTATCAGCAAGGGGAATATCACAGCTTGGTCACTAACAAAAAAGAGAAATTCTTTCTAAAACCAAGACATAATGAAACTCTAAACCACTTATTTGTAACTTTAGATATAGCACAGTATCTTGAAAAGAAAAAGTTATCTGTTGAATTATTTACAACTAAGAAACCTGATATAGTATTCAAAAGAGGAAAGAAATCTTATGCAATTGAAGTTGAAACAGGTTCAGGACTAAGCAAAGTTTCTCGCATGAAAGAAAAACTTAAAGTTTTAGAAAACTATGATAAATGGTTCTTCGTAGTTACTGATAGAAATAAAGTCAAAGCATACAAAGAATTTGGACAGTCAGTAGATTTGCGATATTTGAAACCCTACTTGAGCGGTTTCCTTCGACAAATTAACCACAGTCAGTCGGCATAATATACTCCTTGTGGCCACTGACTCTTTTTCTCTGGCTCCCAGCCCACATCTCATAAGATTATTAAAGATCCAAGAACATTTCACATAATGAAGCTTTTCAAAAAAGGAGAATTAAATCTTCTGTGGCCATTTTATGTTGAATCAATAGTTCCTTACATCTTACATTTTGCTTGGATATTTATGATTCCTTACTTCACAGAATTAGGTCTAAGTATATTTCAGATAGGAATTCTTCTTGCAGTAGCACCTTTATTTACTCTTTTGTTTGAGGTACCAACAGGTGCTTTTGCAGATTTATATGGAAGAAAAAATTCTGTATTATTGGGTTATTTATTAGAAGGCTTGGGTTTCATATCTCTTTTCTTTTTTCAAGAATTTTATCTCATACTGGGATCAATAGCATTAATCGGATTTGGTGGGACATTTTCATCTGGAGCTAAAGAAGCATGGGTTACTGATTTGATAAAATCAAAAAGAAAGGACTTTTTACATGGCTATTTTGTAAAAGTTCAAATTATAGGAGGTATTGGTCTTTTATGTGCTGGAATCGTAGGAGCTTTATTTGTAAAACATTTCGGGTTAAGAATAATTTGGATCACTGGCTTTTCGAGTTTTATTTTATCCATAGTTTTCCTTTTATTCGCTAATGAGCATTTTATTAAAAGAGAAGTTCGGATATCTCAATCTCTTAAAAATATAAAGAAACAGTCCCTAAAATCAATAAGTTATAGTAAGAGACATCCAGTTTTATTTTATTTTTTAATGGCCAGTGCAATTTTAGGATTTGCAACAAGTTTTGCTGTAGCCTTAACCTTTACACCATATCTTAGTAGCTTAGGGCTAAAGGACCATTATTTCGGTTATTTAGGCTCAGCTATGGCTTTAATGGGAGTTCTTGCTTCTATAATGGGTAGTAAATTATATTCAAAAGGAAAAGAAAGAAATTTTATAATTTCAAGCATTTTAATATGGATTCTTATAGCTCTCTCAATAATCTTTGTAAATAAACTTGTATTTGTTATAATTGTGCTGTTAGGTCTTGTATTCATGAGTTCGATAAAGAGTCCTGTGGAAAGAGTTTATTTCCATAAATATATCCCTTCCAAATTAAGAGCGAGTATAGGTTCTGTAGAAAGTATGGTTTTAGCAATAATTGGAATCATATCATTTCCTTTAGTTGGTTTAACAGTGGATTTAATTGGTCCAAAGTATACTATCTTCTTAGCTGGAATATTAGCTTTACCTTCTTTGATAATTTATTATAAAATAAAAGACGCCCCAAAATGAGTTTTCTACCTCATTATAAATTTAAAATCCTACAGATTGTTCGTAAATGAATTCTCTTTCTCTCTTTGACTCCCAGCCAAAATGGTGATAATAATTATTTCATATAACACAATTTCTACTATTTCTTCGATCGCCCCCCCCCCCCAAGCGAACGTCAAGTTTTGCAACATGATACAAAGATCTTTTTATCTCCATCTTATTATTAAAAGCAAAACGTGCAAAGTTACGTGCTATTTCTCTTCTTAAGTTGTAAGTATTTCCCCACATTATATACCCAAACCATCCTTCTAAACTGTTAAGGAAATCTGTTGGTCCAATCTCTTCTTCCTTATATTGAATTTTAAGATTGATAAATCTTTTTTTGAAATATTTAACATTCCTTTTTCTCGCGATTCTATATAAATAAAACTCTTTGAATCCAAGTAAAGTAACTCCTTTATATAAAGAAAATATTTTGGACTTATCTGGGTGTAATCTTATTCTTAAATGTCTAAGGTATTTGGCTATTTTATCTTTGCATTCCTCTAATTTTTCCTTACTTTCATGCAATATTACAAAATCATCTACATATCTTACATAATATTTCATTTTCAAATGATGTTTAACAAAATAATCTAAACAATTAAGATAGACATTAGCAAAGAATTGAGATGTCATGTTTCCTAACGGCATTCCTTTATCTGGATCGTCAAAATTCTTTATTATCTTGTAAATAAGGCTCATTACTTTTTTATCTCGTATCTTTTTCCCTAAAAGATAGAGGATCATATTATGGTCTACCGAATCAAAGAAATGCTTAATATCTGCTTTGAATACATAACCTATAACACTATTTTGGTCAAAAGCATAACTTATTAGCTTACCATTTTTAGTTACTCTTCTTTTGAAAGACGAAAATCTTTCCAAAGCAGCTAAAGTACCTTTAGTTTTCCTATTTGCATAACTATCAAAAATAAATATTTTCTCATAAATTGGTTCTAAAACATTAACAATAGCATGATGGACTATTCTATCTTTAAAGATTGATTTTCTAATAACTCTGGTCTTAGGATCTCTAATAATAAACTTCTTTAGGGCAGTAGGCTCATAAGTTTGAGACTCTAATTCTCTTTGAATTTCGCGTAGATTTTCCTCTAAATTTTCTTCAAAAAGTTTGACGTAGAATTTAGAAGTTTTGTTCTTTCTAGCTTTCATGAAAGCCTTTCTAATATTATTATAAGAACATAACTTGGGATACAAATTTTTGTAAGTTTTCATGATAAAAGCCCTAGCCAAGCTATTCGGCCATTCGCATTGTCGTTAGTCAGATTCGTGTTCCTAGCGTTCAGATTCAAATTCCTGTTGCGAATGAGCACTCTAGCGGGCTTATCCATAACCATTTTCTCACTGCGATTCTAGTATTTGCGAAAGGGTTTCCCAATCTCCTTTTATAGCTACTAACTATCATCGCTGTATTTTATACAGTATTTTACTGTAAATTACAGATAAGCGTGTAGCCCGTTATAACTACTCGTCACCAATCTATTGTGGGACAATAGATCTCTAAGCATTATAGCTAGGGCAGGGGCGAAAGAAAAAGTTTGTTTTTATTGTTAATTGTGATCCAAACTATTCTTTACTATGTTACTATATAGTTACAACAGGAGAAAGATTTAAATAGGGTATAATATCCCACTTTATCATATGAAACAAAAGCTCAGTGTAACAATTGAAGAAGAAACACTTAAAATGATAGAGGAAGCTCTAAAAGGGAATACCTTTAGGAATAAGTCTCATTTAGTTGATTATGGGCTTAATAAATTCTTAACGGAGGCTAATCAAAAACAATAAACATGGCTAAAGAAACATTACAAGACAAAGTAAAAGCAGTATATGGTAAACTTAGAAGCGACTTTTATCTTTGTAGAGACGATTTCGAAGCTGGTGGAGAGCAATTTAACTCTGCCTTGCTTTTTGGTACACTTACTCAATTGAATAGAGGAAGACAATTACTATTTGGAGAATATGGTGGAGGTAAAACTACTTCTGCTGAATATCTTAACGCTACTTTTAATGGATTACCTTTAGATTTAGTTAAAAGAGTGCAACTTAGAGGTCATCCACAACTTACTCACGAGAAAATGGTAGGTAGACCTCATTATGGTAAAATGCATCAAGGTGAAGAAGAAGTTGTGTGGCAAAATTTCGTACTTGTAGGACCAAAAATATTTGACGAATTTAACAGAGTTCCAGAAGCAAACCAAGCAGTAGTTTTAGATGGTCTTGATAGAGGACAATGGGACTATCTAAATGGATTCATTTCAACTGGAAAACAACCTTTCTTTGCTACATGTAACTATGCAGATAGAGGTAACAATCAATTAATTCCACCTATTTTAGACAGATTTGACGTTGGTGTAGAAGCAAAATTCCCTGGAGTTGCAAGTGTTTTACATATTGCTCAAGACTATGGAAACGAAAGAGACGAAATTCTTACTGATCCAGTCCTTACAACCAAAGCACTTACAATTTTAGGTTCAGGCAGATCTTATGCAGAGGTAAGCAAAGAACTTGAAGGAATTGTAGCTCAGCATCAAAAAGGATTAGTTGGAAAAGGATTCCCTGTATTTACAGCAGAAGAAAGACAGCGTGCTGAAGATGAAATAAAAAGAATTCCATTTAGTAGAGATGCAGAACAATATTTTGCATTTTTATCTGCTGAAATGAACGTTACTTCTAAATTTGGAGAAAAAAGATCTAGTGATCCAATAGATACAACTGAAGGTTTATATTTAGGTGCATTTATGACTGGAAGCGGTAGTAGAAGAAAAGAGAAATCTTTAGTACGTTACGCAAAATCTTTAGCTTGGTTGCAAGGAAAAGATGAAGTTGACCTTGAACATGTACTTCAAGTAGCACCATATGTTTTATGGCATAGAGTTACTTGGACTGATGAGGTGCAAGGTAAATTGAGAGACAATAAGAGAACAGATCCTCTAGGTTTATACATTGCTAAAACTTTATTGAATGACGGAACTGCTGAAGCACCAGGAGTAAAGAAAAGATTTTTAGAAAGCAGAGAAAATTATCAAAGAGTTCTTGATCTTGCTGGTCACGGTAAGATTCCAGAAGCTTTAGCAGAAGCTAGGACTTATGCACAAGATGGCAAAGGCCATCCTATATTCCTTGATACAATGAAGGACTTGGAGGGATAATGCCTAATCCACGCTTTCTTAAATTAGCGGAAAGATTAAGAAATGATGCTATGCCTGCTGGAAAGCCAGAAGGGGAAAAAGGAGAAGAAAGGAAAGATCCTCTTGCTGGAGCAAGAACATCTTTTCCAGAATTTGTAGCTAGTTCTTCTATTTTTCAATACGATTCTTTTGGAATTCCTATAATTAGAAAAGCAAATGAACTTTTTGCAGGAACTAAAGCGGAGATACCATATAGAGAAGGATTAATGGGCGTTGGTAAAAGTTCAGGTGAAGTCCCAAATATGTACTTGCTAAAGAGATTAGCTTTAGTCACTACATTACATTATGCTCCATCTTTAAGAAATGGTAATATGTGGCCAATAACTCCAGGACAATCAGAGCTTTTACTAAGAGATAATAAATTACCAGATCCTAAGCGTTATTGGGAAGATCTCGCTTTAATTTTATATGATACTACAGGTTCAACTAATAATAATGAAGCTAAAGCTTTAGCAGAGAGTATCCAACGCAACCGTGAAGAATTAGGACTAAGTTCTTCAGACGTCAACTCAAGATTAGTTGTTGTAAATGCAGGATTAGCAAAAGATGTTGATATGCCTCACGGAGTTAAGCCAATAATTTTACCAGGCACTACTTTTGTTTACCCTCATGATGTATTGCAAAAAACTGGTACAAATTCTAATTTTGAATATGGAACAGCTAGAGGATTACCTTCAGTATCTAGCTTAGGAAAAGGCACAAGAACACTTTACATGCCTAGCGATACCTCTGATATTGGGTTAAGAGTGCTCATTCGCAGCGGGGGTTTGGATCTGGGCGCTTGGTACGCGGGTCTGGCTGGCGTCGATGCGGGTGGCCGGGTAAACTTCGCCCATCAGGGCGACGGGGCGAAAAAATAAGGAGTTCACTATGACAAATAAAACTTTACAACAAATTATGGATGGAGAATGGCACGACGCAAGAAAGAGATTTCACTTCCCTCAATTGCCTAAACCAAGATTAGTAAATGATGCCTCAAACGGATCTGTTAATTTGGAAACTTTAGAGATTACAGTTAGTGAGCCATTCATTACAGGTTTTCCAAAACATGGCATTGACCAAGCTGAAGCAGTTAACGAAGTTTTAACTCATGAACTAACTCATTTTATGAGATATCCTGGTTCACCGCTAAATGTTCTTAGATTACAAAAAGCAACACAAGGAGTTGTAACAGAAGGAGAGCATGCAAGTCAATTAAGAACTGACTTTACTGAAGTTCAGACTAATCTTTACATGTTAACTGAACGTAAACATCCTGCAACTGCTCCAATGAGAAGAGTATACCAACCAGATCAAAAGGATACTAGTGCAAGAATTATTTATGGCCTATATCAAACTGTTTCTGGTCAAGATTTTGGAGTTAAATTAAATAAAGAAGAAACTGCAGCAGTTAAAAAATTACAAGGAATAGACTTTTTAAATAAAAGAAATGAACTAGCAAATGTTAGAGAGTTTGCAGAAGTAATGAAAGATTACAGGACTCAAAGACCTCCACAGCAAGGTGGTGGATCTCAAAGTGGAGGAGCTAGTGGTGGAATGCCTACTCCAAGAGCAGATATGAGTATATTTGACGAAAATCAAATTATAGAAGGACTTAGAGCTTTTGCCAAAGAATGTAGTAATCCTGCCGAATATGAAAAAGTAGCAGAACAAATATTAGAAGAAGCTAATAAAGGAAATGCTTCAAGGCAAAACACCGCTAAAGGATTACTTCCAGGTATTGGAAGGGATATTACACTCATTGGACGTAACTTTTATTCTGCTCTGGCAGCTAATTATTCAATTCCTATAAGAAAAAAACCTTTTGTAAGCACAGGAAGTGTTTATCCACATTCGCATGCTCCATTTACCTTTGAAGACCAAATAACTGATGTAGATCCATTTAGTTCACCAGGAATATTACCTGGAATTACTAAAAAATGGGTAAGAGTAGAAGGGCAATCTTTTGGAGATCAGGAAGGAGTTCCATCAAATCTGTTAGTTGTAGATAATTCCCCAAGTATGTTTATGAAGGGAAGCACTGTTGTCTCTCCAACTGACCGAGTTTATCCACATATTGTAGGTGCAACAGCAGTAAGTAATGCTTATTTGGCTAATGGATCACAAGTAGCTGTCTATAGTTTTGGTAGCAATGACTACTTAACAGGTTTTTCTAAAGATAAAGAAAGAGTTCACGCAGAATTACATAGATACTCTGCAAATGGAGGAACTACTTTCAACGCTAGTCTTTTGGAAATGGTTGTTGGACAAAGTGAAAGACCGTGTGATATTACAGTAGTTTCGGACATGGGAATAAGTAATTTAGATAGATTTGTTACATCTTTACTTCAATTACCCCAAACACATAGAATTCATTTATTATATACAAATAATGCTGGTGAATTAAAACCATATGTAGCAAGTTTAAGAGATAGTTTCGGTAAAAAACCTAATGTTGCTATAATACCTCTGGTTGCATATGAAGATATTCAAAAAATTACAATGGGGGAACTTAGTAAGTCTGTAAAATAAAATGGTTAACAGAAGATTTATTGATTTAGCACAACGGTTGCGTGGTAGCCAGATACCTGAAGTTCGTGAAGTAAGGGATGGTAGGAAACCTGGTGCGCAACGATTTACTGCGTCCTTTTTAGAAGGAGATTTTGGTGGAGAAGTTCTTGCTAAATACAATGAATTAGTGCAACAAAAATATGGGGATAATCCAATGCTTAAGAAGTTTACTCGTCATGATGGTATTGTAAAAGGCTCTAACCCTTATTCTTTTGTTGCTATGAATGAAGTATTAAGTAAATATGGGGGACGATTAGCACATCCCGCTGAAATTGATTTTATTATTCAGGAAGGCATGTTGCCTTTGCGCGGCCAATATGAGGATATGGCTTTAGTGCTTCGTAGCGTTGCAGAACCAAATTTATATCTTGCTCAACGATTATCACAGCAGTTGGGAGAAAATGGCATTACATTTAGTAATGAAAATCCTACTATGATTCCGTTACGATCTTTGGACTTAGTGGTAGATACACGTGCTCCACAAAAATTAGCCTTTACTATTAAAGATCCAAGTGCAGTTGTTGCAGCCCCTAAATTAGCCCATAGTAATAATGGAAGGAAATTCTTTTATAGTGATAATAATGGATTGCCTATTTTTGATGAAAATGGGGACAAAACTCTCTATACTGAAAATGATGGTCTTAGAGTGCTCTTTCGCTACTGGGGTTTGTATCTGGTCGCTAGGTACGCGGATCTGACTGACGACGTTGCGGATGGCCGGGTAGTTTATATTCCTGGCGAAGCCACTGAGCGAAAAAATTTTGGAGGTGCTCCTTAAAATGGTCAACAGAAGATTTTTAGAATTGGCAGAACGCTTAAGAAACGATTCAGTTCCTAAAGCAGTTCGTAAAAAGAAAGAAGGAAAAGCAAGAACTCCAGAGTTTAACGCAACTGTAAATGGAGATCCATTTTTACTACAATATGATGCTTTTGGTAAAGAATTAATTGCTAAGTCTAACAGAACTTATGCTGGGACTGCTGCCGAAATTCCAGAGGGAACTTCTGGAGAAGTTGAGCAGATGTATATTTTGAGGCGTTTGGCGTTAATTACTACATTAGCAAGTGATAGAACTCTTCAAAGCAAAGGTTATTGGCCAATTACACCTCTTCAATCTGAAAAATACTTACAAGCAGGAAAACTTGTTACGCCTGAAGATAATTGGGAAGATTTGGGTTTAGTTTTATATGATACTAGTAATGATGGTGAGAACCCTTATGAATCAAAAGCTCTTGCTCGAAGTATTCGCGAAAATGCAAGAGAGTTAGGTCTGGACAAAAAAGGTTTAGAAAAAAGATTAGTTGTAGTTCATCCTGGACTAAAAATAGATAGCTCTGCACCACATGGAGTTGTTCCAATTGTTTTGCCTGGAATAACACAAGTTTATACCCATGAAGTTTTAGCTAAAGCTGGCGAAGATCCTCAGTTTAAAGGATATGGTCTTACTGGAGGGTTGCCTAAAATTGCACAATTAGATGAGGATGGGGATAGAACTCTATACTTGCCTGATGAGACTGAAGACATAGGATTGAGAGTGCTCGTTCGCGACGGGGATTTGGATCTGGACGCTGGGGGCTCGGATCTGACTTTCGACGGTGCGCGTGGCCGGGTACATTTTGCCCCGCAGGGCACACGCAAAAAATAGTGCCTTTCTTATTAATTAAGACCTTATCTCTTTGATGAATTCATCAAAGAATAATTGATAAAATAATCAAAACAATTAAAAAGCCATAATCTCGAGAGTTTCATGAACAAAGACTTATTCTTTGATTATGGCGGACTTCTTTTCGCTTATCGTTTCACTCCTGAAACACTTATGCGAGCACATAACTTAATGTTGCCTCAACTTGCTCAGTTTTCTAATGGATTAAAGATAAATGATTTAGCTACTGCCCACAATCAAGCAATTCAAGCATATTTGGCGTCTCGCGGGCAAAATGGCGAAGAATGGAGAATGGATAGGATAATGGGGCTATTTCTAAGAAATTTAGGTATTAGAAACGAACAAGCCGTTCGTTTGGCTGTTGAAACCTACAAATTGCATGACCATGATGAATTTCCAATGCTAGGAATACCAGAATTAGTGCCTGAACTTGCGAGAGATAATTCTTTACATATAGTTTCAAATTTACCTCATGATTCAGCATTGCATTCGTTAAGAGGACATGGGTTATTGAGACATTTCACAACAACTACATTTTCTTATGAAGCAGGTTACAGAAAGCCAAGACCTGAGATATATCATTTAGCACTACAAAGAGCACAATGTAATCCTGCCAAGGGATTGTTTATTTCTCATGATCAAGAAGAGGTAGATGGAGCCAAAAGAGTTGGTATGCAAGCGTATCTTGCAACTAATGCGGATGAAATCCGAGGAGCCCTCCATGAAAATTCTTTACACTAATATAAGCCCGATAACAAATGCTTACACTAATATCAATCATCTCTTCTATCTAAAGAAACAAAATCCTCAAAAAGTTTATTTATGCGTCTGGGATAACTATGTTTTTGAAAATAATATTTTAGATCAACATGATGAGAATTCAAAAAAGGAAACCCTCGAAAATAATGTTAAATTACTTCAGAAAGTAATGGACCATTTGAATATCAATTATAGAATAATTTATTTGTCAGAAATGTGGCACAGGCTTTTCAGAAATCCAAAAACTTCAAAGATTTATCAAAAGATTCTATCTTTAATCAATTTAGAACAAATTAGTAAAGGTTTCTCTATTAATTATACCCCATTTGGGGAAATAAGCCTTTCAAAATTAAATTATATTATTATTGATTATCTAATCTCTATTTACTTACAAGAAATAGCTCCAGAGATATGCAATAGTCAGCCAACACATTATCTTACTTCTGAAAGGTTCAAGGTTTTCAAAAGAGATATAGATCACGTGCTTAAATTAAATTCATTCTATTCTCCACCTGCTCCTTTATTTGTTACAAATGTTCCTGTAATCATGCATCAAAAACAAAAGATTATTCCTTCTATGGGTATGTCTGTTGAAACAATTAAACAAATAATAGATTCAAACTATGGTGGAAAGTTACCAGAAAGAAAAGAAATTGAAGATTTAGTAGAGTTACTTTCTAAAGTTAATAGTAAAATTGAATTAAATGAGAAATTAAATTATAAGCAATTTATAGAATTTTTAGCCACTGAATTTTATTCTTATTTCGATAGAATTAACGATCTTGCAACAAAAATAGAGATAAAGAATCAGAAGAAAAGTATGTTTGTCTCAAGACATGAAGAATTCAATAAACAGATTAAACCACTTAACAAAATCAAACTACAAATATTAAAATTATGCGATGGGGAAAATACAAGTCTTGATATTGCTAATAAAAGTGGTATAAAATTAAGCACAGTTTCAACCTATTTGACCCATCTAAAAAATAAAGGTCTGTTAAACGAAGGAAAGAAACCTAAGAGAACCGTAGATAATATCATAATAAATTTGGAGTTGATGGGAGATTAAAATGACAGATTTAATATTAATTAACAGTCCATTACAAGAATATGAAAGAGAGAATAAACCTTATTATTTCACAACTGCTCCAATAGGTTTAGGTTATTTGGCTACAATTGCTAGAAGATTGGGCTATGACTCAAAAATAGTTGATGCAGAAGCTGAAAAACTTAGTCCTGCAGAAATAGTAGAAAGAGTTTCTGCAATGAGACCAAAAAGAGTGGGTATAAACATTTTCTCAACAAATCATCAGTTATCTCTTGGAATATTAGATCAAATTGAAGCTCCAGTTAAATTAGTTGGAGGACCTCAAGCTACATTACAACCAGAAAGAATAAGAGGAGATTATACTATAGTTACAGGAGAAGCTGAAGATGTCTTACCAGATTTATTGAGAAGCGCTCCAAAAGGAATAGTACATGGAGGAGTTGCACATGATCTTGATAGTCTTCCATTTGTAGATAGAACATTGTTTTCAAACGATCCATATCTCACAAAATGTGGAAAAGAAGCTTCTATGAGCACGGCTAGAGGATGCAAATTTAGTTGTGCTTATTGTTCAGTTCCAACAATTAATGGAAGAAAAATGAGGGCAAGGTCTGTCGAAAATGTTATTGACGAAATTGAAGTCTTGCAACAAAGTGGAGTAAGAAGAATACACTTTATTGATGATTTGTTCAACTATTCTAAAGATAGAGTAAGAGAGTTTGCAGATGGTCTTGCAAAGAGAGAAGTTAGAGTGGGTTGGAGAGCATTATGCAGAACAGATAACTTAGATGAAAAGTTACTTGAAGAAATGAAAGCAGCAGGGTGCTACAAGCTAGCATTTGGAGTAGAGTCTGCAACTCCTCGTATACTAAAGTATATAGGAAAAAGTCAAGACACAGAGCATACTAAAGCAGTTTTTAGAAAATGTAGGGAATTAGGAATCGAAAGCAAAGGATTCTTTACTATTGGATATCCTACTGAAACTAAAGATGAAATTGAAGATACTATAGGATTTGCCTTAGATCTTGAAGCTTCTGATGCAAGGTTTATGGTAGTTAGAGCATTCCCTGGGACTCGCTTATATTCAGATATGTTAGCAAAGGGATTTACTCCTCAAACCTTAGATACCTATCATCAGTTTAAGACAGGCGGAGAACATGTCAAATACCACGTTATGAACATTCATTCTTTAAACGGTATGCCTATGGAAGAACTAGATGAGTACGTCCGAAAAGCATATGAACAGTTCAATCTTCAAAGAAGAGGAGCAATAAAATGAAACTATATATCGCCTATAAATTGAGCGGAGTAGATTTCACAATCTTAAAGAAACGTTTGGAAGAGGTTGCTAAAATCATTGAAGAACTTGGACACAAAAGCTTCATCTTTGTAAGAGATATGCAACAGTGGAAGCCAGGGGGAATGGAACCTAAAGAGATAATGAAAAAAGCATTTGAACACATGAAAAAGTGTGATGCAATTATCTCAATAATAGAAACTCAGGAAAAGGGAGAAGGGCTATTGATAGAAAGCGGAATGATGAAAGGGTTAGGTAAGAAAGTAATTGTGGCCTCAGGTCCAGACGGAAGAGGATTTATGCTTAAAGGTATGGCTGATGAAGTCTTTGATTTTAGCAATATGGAAGAGTTCAAGCAGAAATTAGCCAAAATTCTTAAGAAATAGTTTTTGATAGATTTGTGAACTTAGCTTATATATAATAATGATTTCTAATAATTGTAAGAAAAGAGATAGTGATGCTATTAAATGATGGCAAAATCACCACTAACACCGAGACAGATAATAACTGTTGAAGGAAAAGTCCATTATAGCGAGAGCAGCCAAGCATGGAGCACGATTAAATTAAAGAATGAGTTTCTGAATGAATTTAACCAATTAAAAGAAAAAAGGTCTAAATTTTCCTATGAATTAGTATTTGGCAGAACTGAAGAAGAAATGGTTGACTTACTAAAGAAAGCTATTAAAGAAGGTAAAATAAGGCCTGTGTTAATGTTTTTGTATAAGGAAGAATGACTTTTTAATTAAGCAGTTAAATTGAAGTCGCCCATTTCTCTAACTTGTCCAATTTGTCTTCCGCTTTCTTGAACGCTGAATTGTTTAACTCTTACAGGAGTTCCATCTTCTTCGATATCAACTCTAACAAAAGTTCCATAATCAAATTCTCTTGTTGGGTCTAAAGTTTGAGGATTCAAAATTCCAAATCTTCCAAGATTTCCAGGGTTAATTACAATAGTCCTATTTCCATTTCCTTTGTCAATACCAGAAATACCATTAACTCCATTTGGATTGTTAGCATTTGGTCCTGCTTCATGAATGTGACCACTTAAAACTAACTTTAATCCATCAGCTTGCTCGATATAGCTTCTGGATGTAGGAGTTCCTACATGTTGCCCGTTAAACATATCGTCGCATAAACCATATGGTGGATTATGTATGACTGCGATCGCAGGTTTATTACTTTCTAAAAGAGCTTTTAGTTCCAATGGGTTAAATCTCTGAATTTGACCTAATTGAAAAACTGGTTGCATATGTCCAGGACCAATCCATTCTTCATCAAGATTTCCACCAGCACCATAACCAACTACCTTAATTTGATCCCAATTAACCGCTCTGTTGTGAATGTCATTATCTCCAAAAGATTGAGTTAATGAAGAATCATAATTTCCTGGTATAACTGTGAATGGTAGATTAGAAGATTCTAAAAGTTGTTTGTAAGAAGAATGAACTTGAGAAGTTCTCTTTTGAATAGCATCAACAAAAGATTTACCATCTCTTGTTTGCATTACAGATGCTAAATCTTCTCTAGTATAAGGTCTTAAAGCTAAATCTCCAACATGGACTATTCTGCTCCCTTCTATTCCTTCAGATTTAGCAAAATCAACAGCACGAGCTACAGCTTCTAAATCATCATGTGTGTCTGACATTATATACAAACTTTTTACCATTAAGCAGAACCTCTAAATTTTCTATCTAAAATAGCTCTTGCAGATTCATATGCCTCTGGTCCGTAAAGAATTAGACCTATTCTACCAACAGTAGTATCTCCTCTAAGATGTTTAGCAAACTCTTCGCTCATAGCTCCTACAGAATCTTCCATAGATACTCCATAAAGACCTGTTCCAAATGTTGGGAATCCAATTGATTCTAATTTCTTTTCCTTTGCTAACAAAAGAGAATTTTTTGTTGCTAGAGAGATTATTCTTGGAGTGCATCCTTCTCTTCCAACTGAAACTGCATGTATAACCTGCTTTGCTTGTAGTTTTCCTGCTCCTGTAATGTGAGCAGAGCCTTCAGGAACCATATCCTTACTTCCGATCATTTCTTTAGAATGTGCTAAAAGATATTCTGCTCCAGCTTTTGAAGCGTCTTTGAATATTTGCATCCCACCATCTCTTAGAAATGCATATTGAACTCCTCCACCCATTGCAACCATTTCTAAATCAAGGATTAGCAGGACAAACTAAAGCATCAGCATTATATCTAGTGACACTTCCTTCTTGAACTTCAATAACTCTTTTACCAATTGAGTATTTTTTCATAAAAAACAGACTTTTTCATTATATTTAAGAGAGTGACCCTATTTAGAGAGGTTTTATAAACTATAAATATCTCTA